>ENA-ORCP01000741-ORCP01000741.1-human-gut-metagenome-genome-assembly--contig:-NODE-741-length-29132-cov-4.252762_pt1 | contig 29132 bp, 37 predicted proteins | sample MGYA00242990_ERZ507991 | MGnify/ENA primary metagenome ERZ507991 (study PRJEB26167, sample SAMN06115496) | human gut metagenome | host: Homo sapiens | place: China:Henan | collected 2015-05-07 | study... | reverse complement strand
AACTGATTTTGTCATACCAATAATACCAGCCTTAGCAGCGCCCTGACCGCCTGCCACAGCGAGTCGTCCGTTTCGTTTTCCGGTGCGGCGGTGTCGGCAGCGGCCTCCATCGGCGCGGTGCGCTTCCACCATGCCGAGCGGCGCAGGTCGATGCAGCAGCGCAGCGTCACGCGCAGCAGCCACGCCTTGAGGTGCTCGCTGTCGCGGAACTCCGTGCTGTCGCGCAGCAGGCGGAGAAAAACGTCCTGATAGACATCCTCGGCGTCCGCGCGGCTGCCCAGCCGGCACAGCGCCAGCCGATAGACCGCATCGCCGTGTTTTTCCATCGCGTCTTCGAGGAATGCGTCCCCGCGCATTCGTTCCTGCATATCGCTCATCCTCCTTTCACCTCCAACACGAGAAAGCGCCCGGAATTGTTCCCGTTTCCTGTGATTTCCCCAGCAAATACCCGTCTTTTGTGCTTTACTAACATTTTACATTACTTTTATTTGTGCTTAATATACAAAAACCCAGTGCAATTCTCTGATTATATTAAACAAAATTCGAATTGCATTTTTATCTAAAATCACTATAATATTATTTGTCAAGGGAAAACTGAGACAAACAAAAATATTGCTAATGAACGGAGGTCAACCCCTATGAAAAAGGCTCGTGGTTATTTCGAAGCACTCGGCTCTATGCTTTCCTGTGCATATCGTGTAGATTCCGCACTGGTGGGTCGTGACCGTGAAGAAGCGTTTTACAACCGCTTCGGCCGTTAATTTACCTATATCTCATTATTTTTTCTTTCTTTACTCTTTTTACCTACTCTTTGTAGAAAAGGCCGCTCGGGAAACCGGGCGGTCTTTTCTAATTGCCGGAAAACAAGTTTTCCCGGCAGATGTGTTCTGACAGCGCTCCGCGCCGCAGAACACGGACGTCCGAAAGTTCCCATGCGGAAACTTTCTCCCTCTCAGGGTATAAAAAGTCAGGTACACGCCCCGACTTTTTATGAACCTGCTTCGCAGGTTCTATTTTATGCGCGCTGCCGCGCGAGGTGCAGGGTATCGAGAAATTACTTGCGGAGAAATTTATTGATATACAAAAAGGACAGCCTCGGCTGTCCTTTTCTATCTTCTTTCTTCTCTTTTTCGTTTTTACACTTTTACTCTTTTCCGCTTATTTCTCCGCGAAAAGTTCGCGGGTCTGGCGGATATTTTCGTCGATGGCGTTTTTGAGCGCCTCGACCGACTCAAACTGCATCTCCGGGCGCAGGAACTTATGCAGCTCTACGTGGATCATCTTGCCGTACAGGTCGCCCGAAAAATCGAGCAGATGCGGCTCGATGGTCGGTGCGCCGCCGTCCACGAAGGTCGGCTTCACGCCGATATTGGTCGCGGCGATATAACTCTTGCCGTCCACCAGCACGCGCGTCGCGTACACGCCGTACGGCGGCAGCGCCATCTCGGACGGCAGACGCAGGTTGACCGTCGGCACCTTGAGCACGCTCGTGCCGACTCTGCGGCCGTGCTCCACAATGCCCGTCACGGTGTACGGATGGCCGAGGAACTTCGCCGCGCCCTCCATGTCGCCCTGCGCGATCAGCTGACGGATATAGGTCGAGGAAACCACGATGCCGTCCACCTTGATGTCCTCGATGCAGTCGTAGCCGATGCCGGCCTTTTCGCACTGGACCGCCATGCCCTCGGCGTTGCCGAGTCCCTTGTAGCCAAAGCGGTTGTTGCGTCCCGAAATGATCCAGCCGGCGTGGAACTGCCCGATGAGCATCTTGTGAATGAAATCGCGCCAGTCCATGTGCTGCATCCGCTCGTCAAAGTGGCCGAAGATGACCTCGTCCACGCCGCCGAGCAACTTGATCTCGTCGCGGCGGTAGGCGTTCGCGGTCAGCAGCGGCACCTGACGGCCCATCACGACCGAATCCGGGTGCACATCGAAGGTGAACACCGCGCTCGTGCCGCCGATCTGCTTCGCCCGCTCGACCGCCTTCTGCATGAGCGCACGATGCCCCAGATGCACGCCGTCAAAGTAGCCGAGCGCGATCGCGCGGGGCTTTGTAACTTCTATCATCGGGCTATCCCCCTGAAATTATCGAAAGTTTTTATAGACAAACAGTCCCAGACCGCCCTTGTCAAGCTCGCGCACCTGCCCGAGCATGAGGAAGCGTCCCTCATGGTAGACGCGGCAGAGCGCACCCGCGCTTCCGGGCAGGCTGTCCGCCTGACGCGGAAAAACGACCGCACCGCGTGCGATGCGCTCCGCGCCCTCGTCGGTGAGCGTTACCGCCGGGTGCTCGGTAAACAGGCTGTCGGTCGGCAGCAGAAGCTGCTGCATCGTGCCATCGGCCATCGCTCGCTCGCAGTCCTCGAAGCTGCGGCACTGCTCTATCGGATACGCGCCCGAGCGCGTGCGCACCAGACTGTGCAGCACGGCAAGCGTGCCGAGCTTTTCGCCGAGGTCGTTTACAAGCGTGCGCACGTAAGTGCCCTTGCTGACCACGCAGCGCAGCGTGCCCTTCTGGGCGTCCTCGTCGAAGTCAAGCAGCTCCATTTCGTGCACGACGATGTCGCGGGCCGGGCGCTCGACCTCCCTGCCCTTCCGGGCGAGGTCATAGAGCTTCTGACCGTTGACCTTGACCGCCGAGTACATGGGCGGAATCTGCTGCTGCGGACCGATAAAGCCGCAGACCGCGCGTTTTACCGCGTATTCCGCCGCATAACGTTCGCTCGTCTGCAACATCTCACCGGTCACGTCCTGCGTGTCCGTGCAGTAGCCGAGGGTGAACCCGGCCACGTATTCCTTGTCCTGCGCCGCCGCGAAATCCGCCGCCTTGGTCGCGCCGCCGATGAACACCGGCAGAACGCCGGTCGCCAGCGGGTCAAGCGTGCCGCCGTGGCCGATTTTCCGCGTGTGCAGAATGCCGCGCAGCTTCGCAACGACGTCGTGCGAGGTGAAGCCCTGCGGCTTGTTCATCAGCAGAATGCCGGAAAGGTCACTTTGCTGCATGGAACTGCTCCTCTGCGACGCGCAGCATTTCCGCCTTGGCCTCGTTCATGCCGCAGGTGAAGCTCGCGCCCGCCGCGCGGACATGACCGCCGCCGCCGACCTTCTGGCAGATGGCCGAAGCGTCCATTTCCTTGGTCGTGCGCACGGAAACGCGAACCGTGCCGTCCGGCTTCTCGGTCAGCGTGATGCCGATCTGTACGCCCTCGATCTGACGGGTAAGCGACGCGATCGAGTCCAGATCGTCCATATCCGCGCCAACGTGGTCGATGTCGCGTCGCCAGAGCACCGCAACCGCAATCGCGCCGTTCTCGTGGAACTCCATCGTGTCGAATACGATGCGCTCCATCTCGAAGCGCGGACGCGACTTGGTTTCGAACAGCACGCGGTTGATTTCGCCGCCGTCGATGCCCGCCGTCAGGCAGGCCGCCGCGACCGCATGGGTGTGCGCGGTGGTGTTGGAGAACTTGAAGCAGCCGGTGTCGGTCGAAACGCCGACATAGATGCACTCCGCGATCTCGCGCGTCAGACGGCAGCCAAGCGCCGCCAGCACATCATACAGCACCTCGGCGCACGCGCCTGCGTCCGCACGGATGAGGTTCTTCTCGCCGAAGCCGTTGTTCGAGCCGTGGTGGTCGATGACCAGATCGACTCTGCCCTTGTACTGCTCCGCCGTGTCGGGAAACAGCTTTTCCTCCGCGATATCGGCCGAAACAATATACGCGGGGTCAAATCCTTCCGGTGGATAACAAGGTGTAATCATCGGTGCGTAGCGCTTCGTGATTTCCGGATTTTCCAGAATATACGCCCGCTTGCCGATCTGGCGCAGCCCCCGGCACAGCGCACCGGCGCAGCCGGCCGTGTCGCCGTCCGGGCGGCGGTGGGTCAGGATGAGAATATCGTCATGCGCCTGCAGTGCGGCAGCCGCTTCTGCAACGCTCACGATCATTCTTCGTCCTCCCCTCCGAGTCTGCCTTCGTTTTTCAGTTCATGAAGCAGTTCCGAGATGTGCGCACCGCGCGTGATGGACTCGTCCAGTTCAAAGACCAGCTCAGGCGCATAGCGCAGCTGAACGCGGCGGCCTACCTCGCGGCGCAGCCAGCCGGACGCAGACCTCAGACCCTTCATGACGTCCTTCGCCTGCTGCTCGCTGCCGAGCACGGAGATATAGCACTTTGCGTAGCGCAGGTCGTTCGTCACGTCGCAGTGAACGACCGAAACCATGGCCTCCTGCACGCGCGGGTCCTTGACCGAGCGCAGCGCCTCCGCGAGCGCCTTCATCACTTCTTCGGAAATACGATCAATTCGAGTAGACATATATGGTGAAACCTCCTTTTTCAGGATGGGTTAGATAATATCGGTAAAATGCGCAAAGCGCATTTTGAGGCCCGCGCCGCAGCGCGAGGCCATAAAAATCCGCATAAAAGTCCAGCTCTGCCGGACTTTTATACCACTGCCCGCGCTGCGGCGGCGCGGCCTCGTCCGCCGTGCGGACGAGAGGGGGTTATCCAAATCGGTTTCCAAAGGGAACCGATTTGGTATCTAAGGGGGACAGCGTCCCCCTTAGAAAAGCAGTTTACTGCTTTACTTCCTCCATCACGAAGCACTCAATGATATCGCCTTCCTTGATATCATTGTAGTTCTCGATGCTCATGCCGCACTCGTACGCCGCCGCAACTTCCTTGACGTCGTCCTTGAAGCGCTTGAGCGTGTTGAGGTGGCCCTCGTGGAATACGATGCCGTCGCGTACAACACGGACTTCTGCGTTACGCTGAATCTTGCCGTCCTGTACGTAGCAGCCTGCAACCGCGCCTGCGCCGGTGATCTTGAACACCTGACGAACCTCTGCGTGGCCGAGAACAACTTCCTTGAACTTCGGCTCGAGCATGCCCTTCATGGCCTGCTCCATCTCCTCGATGGCATCATAAATAACGCGGTACATACGCATATCAACGCCCTGCTGTGCAGCGGAGTCGGTAGCGGTGCGGTCCGGACGAACGTTAAAGCCAACAATGATCGCGCCGGAAGCAGCAGCCAGCATAACGTCGGACTCGTTGATGGCGCCAACAGCACCGTGGATAACGCGCACGCGAACCTCGTCGTTGGTCAGCTTCTCGAGAGAGGAACGAACCGCCTCGACAGAGCCCTGAACGTCTGCCTTGACGATGATATTCAGCTCCTTCATCTCGCCCTGCTGGATGGAATCGAACAGGTTATCGAGCGTTACCTTGTGGAACAGCTTGTTGCGCTCTTCCTTCTCCTTGTCCTTGCGCTGCTCAACCAGCTCACGAGCCATCTTCTCGTCGTCTACAGCGTCAAAGATGTCGCCGGCGCCCGGAACCTCGGCCAGACCGATGATCTCGACCGGAACGGACGGGCCTGCGGACTCAATCTTCTTGCCGTCGTCGTTGGTCATTGCGCGAACGCGGCCGACAGAGGTACCCGCGATAACGGTATCGCCTGCATGCAGGGTGCCGTTCTGTACCAGAAGGGTTGCAACCGGACCGCGGCCCTTATCCAGCTTTGCCTCGATAACGGTACCGTGTGCCTTGCGGTTCGGGTTTGCCTTGAGGTCAGCCATTTCAGCGGTCAGCAGTACCATTTCGAGCAGGTTGTCAATGCCCTGACCGAACTTTGCGGAGATGTTGCAGACGATGGTCTGACCGCCCCACTCCTCCGGTACCAGCTCGTACTCGGTGAGCTGCTGGAGCACACGATCCGGGTTTGCACCCTGCTTGTCGATCTTATTTACAGCAACGATGATCGGCACGTTTGCTGCCTTGGCGTGGTTGATCGCCTCGATGGTCTGCGGCATCACGCCGTCGTCGGCTGCTACGACCAGAATGGCGATATCGGTTACCTGCGCACCGCGTGCACGCATGGAGGTAAACGCAGCGTGACCCGGGGTATCGAGGAAGGTGATCGGCTTGCCGCCAACCTCAACGCGGTATGCGCCGATGTGCTGGGTAATGCCGCCGGCCTCGCCCTCGATGACCTTGGTCTTGCGGATCGCGTCGAGCAGAGAGGTCTTGCCGTGGTCAACGTGACCCATAACAACAACGACCGGATCGCGCGGCTGCAGCTCCTCTTCCTTGTCCTCGTGCTCGTCGAACAGCTGCTCCTCGATGGTAACGTGTACTTCCTTCTCAACCTTGCAGCCCATTTCCTCTGCAACGATGGCTGCGGTATCGTAGTCGATCACCTCAGAGATGGACGCCATAACGCCCAGCTTGATAAGGCCCTTGATAACATCCGCTGCGGTGCGCTTCATACGGGAAGCCAGTTCACCGACGGAAATCTCCTCCGGAATCATTACCTTAACCGGAATCTTCTTAAGTGCTGCCATCTGCTGCTGGCGCTGCAGGCGGCGCATCTTCTCCTGCTCCTCCTGACGGCGCTTGTTGCCGAACGGCTTGGAGCGCTGGTCGGACTTCTTGGTGAGCTTCTGCTTCTTGCTGCCCTTGGACTCCATTCGCTCGGCCTTTGCGTCAACCAGCTTATCTACATGATCATCATATTTTGCAAGGTTTACGTCGCCGGTGCCGCGGGTATCAATGCGGTGAACCTGCTTTACCTTGCTCTGTGTCGGCTGCTGCTGCACGATAGGCTCCTCTCTCTTGGACTCGGTCTGCTGTTTGGTTTCCGCCTTGGACTGCTCCGGCTTCTTGCGGGATGCACCCTGTGCGTTCAGCGTACCTTCCATGTCACTTACTTGATTATGCTGGGTGAGATACTCGAAAATGACCGACAGGTCGGTATCGTCAAGCACCTGCATGTGATTCTTCGGTGCAGAGCGATACTTTGTCAGAATTTCAGTGATCTCCTTGGTGGATACGCCGAAGTCCTTTGCGACCTCGTGTACCCGATATTTATTGTCTAATGCCATGGGCAATAACCTCCTTACACACTTCGTTCAAAACCGCGGTTTTGAACGAGAGAGGACGTACCGAACAATGTTCGGATACGTCCAAAGCTGCGAAAAGTTCCTCCTGTGTCGAAACTTTTCTCCGCTCTGGTATCAAATGCACGGGCAAAGCTCGCACATTTGATGCAAAGCTATGCTTTGCTATTGGAATGCGCGCTGCGGCGCGGGAAATTACGTTTTATTGCGGAAGCTGCGCTTGCCGCCGTTGAAGCTCGGCTTGCCTGTGCTGCTTTTACGGAACGGGCGCTTTTCGCCGTCCTTACGGAACGGACGCTTTTCGCCGTCATTCTTGCGATACGGACGATATTCACCGTCCTTGCGGAACGGACGCTTCTCGCCGTCGTTCTTGCGATACGAACGATATTCACCGTCTTTGCGGAACGGGCGCTTCTCGCCGTCATTCTTGCGATACAAACGGGATTCGCCGTCCTTGCGGAACGGGCGCTTCTCTCCGTCATTCTTGCGATACGGACGGGATTCGCTGTCCTTGCGGAACGGACGCTTCTCGCCGGACGGCTTACGGTAGGTGCGCTTCGGCTTCTCCTCTGCCGATTTTTCGGTCTTAACCGGTGCTTCCTCTGTCTTTTCCGCCTTATCCTTATGCTTTTTGACGCCCCTGCGGGACTGGATCTTTACGTTCTTTTCGCTAAGCTGCTGTGCCACTTCGGCGTATGCAGGATCCTGCTCCGCCAGCTTATTTACGGCTGCTGCCGCCATACCGATGTCCGCTACCGCGCACATCGCGCAGCCTGCCTTGCCGATCGCGCTGCCGAGTTCAAGCTTGCCGTGCGGCAGCGTCACGCACGGAACATTGGCCTTATCGGCGTAAAATGCGGCCTTTTTCGCTGCATTTGCGCCTGCGTCACCCGCGATGAACACACAGCGGGTCTTGTGATCGAAGCACGCTTCGCGCACCAGCTCGTCACCGTAGGCCAGCTTGCCGGCACGGCGTGCCAGACCGAGCATTCTCAGAACCGGATCAGTTGCCATTTGCACCCTCCTGTTCCATCTGCTGCTCAAGCTGGTCATAGACCGACTCGGGCACCTCTACACTGAGCGCACGCTCGATCGCACGGCTCTTGCGGGCCTTTTTCAGACATTCCGGCTTGCCGCACAGATATGCGCCGCGGCCAGGTGCCTTGCCCTTGAAATCCAGCGAAAGCTCGCCTTCCGGCGAACGCACCACGCGGATCAGCTCCCGTTTCGGGAACATTTCACGGCAGCCGAGGCACTGCCGCATGGGAATCTTCTTCTGTACCATATTCTGCCGCACCTCCGCTTGCTTATTCGCCCTGAGACTCAGGAGCGATATCGATCTTGCAGCCGGTCAGCTTGGCAGCCAGACGCGCGTTCTGGCCTTCCTTGCCGATAGCAAGCGACAGCTGATCGTCCGGAACGATGACGCGGCAGGACTTGTTGTCCGCCTGCATGGTGGCATTGATAACATCAGCCGGAGCGAGTGCCGCAGAAACGAACTGCGCCATATCCTCGTTCCACTTGATGATGTCGATCTTCTCGCCGTTCAGCTCACCGGTGATATTGGCAACACGCGCACCGCGGGTACCAACGCATGCGCCGATCGGATCGACGTTCTCATCGTGGGAAACAACAGCGATCTTGGTGCGGTTGCCTGCCTCACGCGCGATGGACTTGACCTCGACGATACCGGAGTGAATTTCCGGCACCTCCAGCTCAAACAGGCGCTTAACCAGACCCGGGTGGGTGCGGGAAACAACGACCTGCGGGCCGCGGGTGCCGCGGCGGACCTCGATGAGGTAAACCTTCAGGCGCTGACCCTCGGTCAGAACCTCACCGCGCACCTGCTCGGAAGCAGCCAGAACAGCCTCGCTCTTCTCGCCGCCGGAAACAACATCCAGATAAGCAGTGCCAGAGCGCGGATCGATGCGGGCAACCACGCCGTTCAGGATCTCGTGCTCCTTGCTCTCGAACTCGGAGATAACCATGCCGCGCTCTGCCTCGCGGATGCCCTGAATGATAACCTGCTTTGCAGTCTGGGCAGCAATGCGGCCGAAGGACTTGGTCGGGATGTCGATATCAATGATATCGCCTACCATCGGGTTGTTCTTGTACTCGGCAGCCTCCTCGAGAGTGATCTCCTCGTACGGCTCGTACAGATCCTCCGCCTTGACAACCGTCTTGCGGACAAACATGTGAATGGTCTTCTTGTCGCGGTCCGGCTCAACGTAAACATTGTCGGTCATGCCGTCGTTATCGCGCTTGTAGGCGGTGATCAGCGCCTGACCTACACGGTCAAGCATATAGTCTACCGGAATGCCTTTTTCCTTTTCCAGCTGTTCCAGCGCGTCAAAAAATTCTGCGTTAACCATTTTTCCTATTCAGCTCCTTCTTATATCTCTACCGCCAGTCGAACTGCGGCAATGTCTTTGGGTTCGTATACGGTCTGCTCGCCGTTCACTTCCAGCGTTACGGCACCGTTGTCATAGCTGGCGAGTGTGCCCTCGATCTGCTTCATGCCGTTCATCGGCTTGTAAAAGCCTACTTCGACGGTCTGACCCATGAACGCCTGGAAATGCTCCGGACGCTTGAGGCGGCGCGACATACCTGCCGAGGAAACGCACAGCGTATAGGACGGCATATCGTCAAATTCCTTTTCATCCAGCATGGGATCAAGCGCGCGCGAAACCTGCTCGCACTGGTCGATATTAACGCCTTCCGGACGATCCACGGTGACGGTCAGCATGTACTGTCCGCCCTCTTTTTCAAACTCCACATCCCACAGGGAAACACCCGCCTGTTCACACAAAGGCTTTACCAGTTCCTCTACGCGGGCTACGATCTGCTTTGCCTGCAAAGCCGTCCCTCCTTACTGAAAAATTTTCTCCGAGCAAAGCGTAAGGAGTGGCACTTGGCCACTCCTTACAGTTACTTATCATCTTACATTGATAGTATATCACGCATTGCCGTACATTGCAAGCGTTTTTGCAATAAAAATATCCGTTTTTACCGTGAAAATGCACAAATTTAGGCGTGTGAGCCGCAAATTTTGCGAGTTAGCGGCTGCTGCCGCGTCTCAGTTCATGCAGGATGCACAGTCCCATGGCCAAGATGGGAAACAGGATGCGCAGACTGAGGAAACCCATCGGGTCTCCGAAATCGATGTTTGCATCTAACACCATTCCAATAAACCAGCCTAATATGGTGAGTATGGTTGCTTTCAGGTACATAATCTCTATCTCCTTTTATTTATTGTCCTTAAACGTCACGCCACATAGCGTAATCGTAAAAGAAGTCCGTGATTGCGTTCTGCGCATCATTATATGCGTTATATGCACTGGTAAACTCTGTATCAAACGCATCTGCATAGTAATCGCTGCCATTCTGTACATAACGCTCGTATGTCTGTGCCGCTGTATTAAAAGACGCGATTGCACTATTATATTTTGCTACTGCATCATCGAGCAATCCGATACAAGTGTTGTAACCATCGTCAGAAGACAGATACTTCAATGTACTCTGCATGTTAGCATTGGATGTCTGCATATTGTCCATCATATTTTGTATGCTTTCCTGCTCTCCGCCTGTAACATATGCCAGTCCAACAAACATAGCCTCTGAGTAACCCGTAAGAATGTTACTCATTCCATGTGCAACGGCGGCCACCTCAGAAAAATCATCATAAATCGAAATCGTCTGCGTATTGCGGTCATAACCGATATCCGCGCCGAACGCATTCGACACCGCACGAATCGGCACATAGGTTGTGCCGTTGTGGATAAACGCCTCGACCGCTTTACCGTTGGCGTCTGTCATGTCGATTGCTTCGTTGTTGAATTCCACATTGACGCCGGACGTGACGGTGATCGTCTTGCGATAGGTGTTTGCCGCATAGGATGTGGTCAGGAACAGGGCAAACATCAGGATGATTGCGGGGATTCTCTTTTTCATAGCGGGACCTCCCTTCATTTGTTTGTTACAGTATACCAAACAAATCCTGATATTTCAACGCCTTATTATCGAATAAGCACAAAAGCCGTCCAGCATTTCTGCCAAACGGCTTTGCTATTCCGTTTATATCTCAACCGACTGCACACCCGTGATATCCTCCTGCAGCCGCAGGAAATCCGCTTTATCGAAATGCCTTCCTGCCGCTTGAGATCGATCTCTCGCACGGTGATTTTCCTCTGCTCCAGCCAGTCGTACAGACGCACAAGGTCGCCTTTTGCCGTCTGTCAGACCGACCACGCCGCTGCGGTGCACGAAAATCACGCCTGCGCCAAGGAAGCCGATACCGGCCGCAATGCTTGCCGCCACACGAGAAACGTCAACCGAAACACCGGCTGCTCCCACACCGATCAGCAGACCGCAGACAGCCGCAACGATCAGCCGCACCAGACAGATCATTTGAATATTTTCCGGCATACGCAAGCCCCTCTCGAATAAAAACTATCGCTCAAACGACAGATACCGCGTCCCTTGGAAGGTCAGTCTGCCGGCATCGCCCTCTGCAAGCATACCATATTCCGAGCCGGAAACATGAAACTCCATCCGGTCCCCGCTTTCCACCTGAAACGTGACATAATAGGTCGTGCTCGACGTTGTGTGGAAGCCGTGTGCTCCACTCATGTCGCCTGCATTGGCATGCTGGTGATGTGATACATCTGTCCGCTTTGCAACGATTACCGCCGGTACGGTCAATCTGGGCGAATTGTTGTTCTTATGCCATGTGCTTATCCCCTGTATGATGGAAAAAATGATGATGCCAAATACGACAATAAACATGATGGGGACGATGAAACTCAATATATCAAACATTGCAAACATCTTCCGGCCCTCCTTCGGCGTTCCAATTTTCGATCGGACAATTTACGTTCTACCTACATAGTATCATAGGTATTCCAAAAAGGCAAAAAGAAAAAGGTTATCCAATAAGCACGCTACTGGATAACCTTTTTAGGATCATTTTTCTGTTTTGGAACAGATCGAGTCGTCAGAAGTTAAAAATTAACTTACTTAACCAGCTCGATGATCGCCATTTCAGCTGCGTCGCCACGACGCGGGCCGGTCTTGATGATGCGGGTGTAGCCACCGTTGCGGTTAGCGTACTCCGGAGCGATCTCAGAGAACAGCTTAGCAACAACTGCTTCCTTGGTGACGTAAGCCATAGCCTGACGACGGGAAGCCAGAGTGTTCTTCTTGCCGAGGGTAATCATCTTCTCGGTCATCGGGCCTACTTCCTTAGCGCGAGCGAGGGTGGTCTCAACCTTGCCGTTCTCCAGCAGGTAGGTAACCAGCGCACGCAGCATAGCCTTACGGTGGTCAGTAGGACGGCCGAGCTTGCGATTGTTAGCCATTCGTGTTTACCTCCAAATTAAAGTAAAAGCGGCGGCGCGGTAGAACGTACCGCCGCATCAGTTCAGTTACAGTGCCTCACAGCACACAGTTTGTCCGTTTTCGGTAATCAAGCTGTTTCGCTTGCAGCTTCTGACGAAGCTGTGGGCGAAAGTACGAAGATTACTCCTCGGACTTTGCAAGATGCAGACCCATAGCCTCCAGCTTGCCGATAACCTCTTCCAGGGACTTACGGCCCAGGTTACGAACCTTCATCATGTCCTCCTCAGAGGTGTTGATGAGGTCCTCAACCGTGTTGATGCCTGCGCGCTTGAGGCAGTTGAACGAACGCACGGAGAAGTCAAGCTCCTCAATGGTCATTTCAAGCACCTTATCGTGCTGCGCTTCAGCCTTTTCAACAACGGTGGACTTGGAGCCGATTTCCTCGGACAGGTCTACGAACAGATCGAGGTGGTCGCGCAGAACCTTTGCACCGAGCGAAACCGCGTCGCGTGCGTTGATGGTTGCATCGGTCCATACCTCGAGCGTCAGCTTGTCATAGTCGGTCAGGTCGCGTACACGGGTGTTTTCAACCGTGTAGTTTACCTTATAAACCGGCGTGTAGATCGAATCCACCGGAATGACGCCGATGGAGGTCTGATGCTGCTTGTTCTTCTCAGCCGGAACATAGCCGCGGCCGGAAGTCATCGTGATCTCCATAGACAGACGCGCGTCGCTCATCAGGGTAGCGATGTGCAGATCCGGGTTGAGGATCTCAACCTCGCCGTCTGCGTGGATATCGCCAGCCTTGACCTCGCCCTCGCCGGCGGCCTCGATGTAGACCGTCTTGGGACCATCACAATGCAGCTTGGCAATAATGCCCTTAACATTCAGCACGATTTCGGTAACGTCTTCCTTAACGCCCGGAATCGTAGAAAACTCGTGCTGCACACCAGCGATCTTGATGCTGGACGCTGCCGTGCCAGGCAGAGACGACAGCAGGATGCGGCGCAGAGAGTTGCCCAGCGTGGTGCCGTAGCCGCGCTCAAGAGGCTCTACGACGAACTTGCCGTAGGAACCGTCCTCCGCGAGCTGTTCACAGTCAATACGCGGTTTTTCGATTTCGATCATGTGGTACCCTCCTTCACGTTGGTTGGAAACTCTAAGCGGAACAGACGCAGCAGACGCCACGCCCGTTCCAAAAGCGAGGGTCTATTATTTCGAGTACAGCTCGACGATGAGGTGCTCAGCAACTTCGTAGTCGATGTCGTCACGTGCAGGCATTGCTACAACCTTGCCCTCAAAGGAGTCGTTTGCCTTCTCGATCCACTTCGGGCAAGCCTTCTTGCCGTTTTCCTCAAGCAGAGACTTGAACTTGGTGGTGGTGCGGGACTTCTCGCAAACTGCAACTACGTCGCCCGGCTTAACCTGGAAGGACGGGATGTTGACGCGCTTGCCGTTTACGGTGAAGTGACCGTGGTTAACGAGCTGGCGAGCTTCGCGGCGGGTGTTGCCGAAGCCCATGCGGAATACTACGTTGTCAAGGCGGCGCTCAAGCTCCTGGAGCAGGATCTCACCGGTGATGCCCTGCTTGCGCTCAGCCTTCTCGTAGTAAGCATGGAACTGCTTCTCGAGTACGCCGTAGATGAATTTTACCTTCTGCTTTTCGTTCAGCTGCATGCCGTACTCGGACTGCTTGCGGCGGCTCTGCTTGGGCTGACGCTTCGTGGACTTGGAGTAACCAAGTACCGCAGGGGAAAGACCAAGCGTCTTGCAGCGCTTGAGAACGGGCTGGGTATTCTTAGCCATTTATTGGTTTCCTCCTTCTATTATACGCGACGACGCTTCGGCGGGCGGCAGCCGTTGTGCGGGATCGGGGTTACGTCCTTGATCATGGTAACCTCGAGGCCAGCGGCCTGCAGTGCACGGATAGCAGCCTCACGGCCGGAACCCGGGCCCTTAACATAAACTTCAACGGTCTTCAGGCCGTGCTCCATAGCAGCAGCGGCAGCGGTCTCAGCCGCGGTCTGAGCTGCGAACGGAGTGGACTTACGAGAACCACGGAAGCCCATCTCGCCGGAGGAAGCCCAGGAAATAGCGTTGCCGTTCAGGTCGGTAATCGTAACGATCGTGTTGTTGAAAGAGGAACGGATGTGAGCCGCGCCCTTCTCGATATTCTTGCGCTCGCGGCGACGAGTACGGGTCGCTGCGCCCTTCTTCTGTACCTTAGCCATTTATACGTTCCCCTCCTTACTTCTTCTTGTTCGCAATGGTCTTCTTCGGGCCCTTGCGGGTACGAGCATTGGTCTTGGTGCGCTGACCGCGAACCGGCAGGCCGCGGCGATGGCGCAGGCCGCGGTAGCAGCCAATCTCAACCAGACGCTTGATATTCAGGCCGATCTCACGGCGCAGGTCACCCTCGACGTTGTAGTCGCGCTCGATGACTTCACGCAGCTTAGCAGCCTCTTCTTCGGTCAGGTCCTTAACGCGGGTATCCGGATTGATACCGGTCTTAGCAAGGATCTCGTTGGACGTTTTGCGGCCAATGCCGAAAACGTAGGTCAGGCCGATCTCCACGCGCTTCTCGCGGGGAAGGTCAACACCGGCAATACGTGCCATACTATAATAACCTCCATAGTTACACACTGAGGCGTGTTTGCAAACACAGTATAGGAGCCGCCTCCGCTCCTGCAGCGCCGCACTCGCCGTGCGTGCTTGTCGTGCTCGCGTAAACCATGATCCGCACCCCTGGGTGCGCATTTATTCGGAAACTGCTTGCAGTTTCCATAAAAAGTGCGAGCTTTGCCCGTACTTTTTATACCTTGACTCAACCGCCTTGGGCGGCGTCATTTCGGTATCCAGTGCAAATAAATTGCACTGGGATAATCAAGCATGATCGTCTGAGACGAGGCACGGACGAGCGCCGCGTACAAAGGTACGCAAACGAGTCCGTAACGAAGTATCAGGCGGTCAGGCGCAGATTAGCCCTGCTTCTGCTTGTGCTTCGGGTTCTGGCAGATAACCATAACCTTGCCCTTACGGCGAATGATCTTGCACTTCTCGCAGATCGGCTTTACAGACGGTCTTACCTTCATGTTATTTTACCTCCATCAAATTTTTGGTGGGATGGGACACCGGAAACCTGTCCGGCGACCACTGGCGCGCAGGTCACATGCGTACCTCCGCCCGCTTTTTATCTTACTTGGAACGCCAAGTGATACGACCGCGGGTCAGGTCGTAAGGCGACATCTGAACGGTGACCTTGTCGCCGGGAAGAATGCGGATAAAGTTCATGCGGAGCTTGCCCGAGATATGCGCCAGAATCTTATGGCCGTTGGGAAGCTCTACCTGAAACATTGCATTGGGCAGCGCCTCTACGACGGTACCCTCGAGCTCAATCACATCATCTTTTGCCATTGTGGTTTATCCTCCTCGGTCAATTTGCGTTCTCGTCCCCTGTCCAGAGGGCGAGCGCCTTGCGGATCTCGCTGTTTGTCAGCCGGCTTTCGCTTTGCAGCTTAAGCCGTGTGCGCTCGTCGCATGGGCCCTGCAGGCTCACATGCTTGCGGCGCTTACGCTTCGGGTTTTCGGCCCGGCGCGCACGTCCGTTCGCCAGCAGAAGAAAATCCCCCTCCTCTGCGACGACCAGCATCAGCTGTCCTCTGTCCCTTCCGGTCAGCGACAGCACAATGTCGGCGGTACGAATCTCTGCCATTACAGCACTTCGCCGTCGATATTCGTAAGAATCTCCGGCTCTCCATCCGTAATAGCGATGGTGTTTTCGTAGTGAGCGGACAGCTTGCCGTCCCTGGTCTTAACCGTCCAGCCATCCGGCAGGACCTTGACCGTGTAAACACCCACATTGACCATCGGCTCTACCGCGATGACCATACCGCGCTGCAGGCGAATGCCGTGGCCCGGTTTGCCGTAGTTCGGAACCTCCGGGCTCTCGTGCAGCGCAGAGCCTACGCCGTGACCGACGTAGTCGCGCACGACAGAAAAGCCGTTGGCCTCGACGTAAGCCTGAACGGCTGCGCCGATATCCGATACGCGGTAGCCCTCACGGGCAAATTTAATGCCTTCAAAGAAGCTCTGACGTGTTACAGCGATCAGCTTTTTTGCCTCTTCGCTTACCTCACCGCACGGAACCGTGCAGGCGCAGTCGCCGTGGAAACCGCCGATGTATGCACCAACGTCAACCTTAACGATATCGCCTTCCTTGACAACTGCATGCTTGGAAGGAATACCGTGGATGACCTGGTCATTCAGCGATACGCAGGCGCTGCCCGGGAAGCCGCCGTAGCCGAGGAAGGACGGCTTGGCGCCGGCATCCTCAATCGTCTTGCGGACGATGCGGTCGATCTCCCAGGTGGTAACACCCGGCTTTACGGCGTCTGCCGCCGCCTTACGCGCAATAGCGGTAAGGCGGCCGGCAACACGCATTTTTTCAAGCTCTTTTTCCGTCTTGATATGAATCATATTACAGACCCAGCGCCTCTACTGCAAACTTTTCGGTAGCGGTGATGCCCTGCGCACCATCGATACTCTTGAGCTTGCCCTGGGCTTCATAGTAGCCCTTGAGCGGCTCAGTCTGCTCATGGTAGGTTTCAAGACGATGACGAACGACCTCAGCCTGATCATCGCTGCGGATGACCAGCTTATCGCCGCAGATGTCGCAAACGTCCTTCACGCGCGGCGGATTTGCCTCAACGTGATAGGTTGCACCGCAGCGCAGGCAGACACGGCGGCCGGTCATGCGCTTTTCGATGACGTCGTCTGCAACCTCAAGGGACAGAGCGCAGTCGATGTGAGCAATCTCGTCGAGTGCTTCCGCCTGCGGAATCGTACGCGGAAAACCATCGAGGATGAAACCGCTCTTGCAGTCGCGCTTAGCGATACGCTCCTTCAGCATGCCGATAACCACTTCATCGGGTACCAGCTTGCCGGCATCCATATACTCCTTAGCGGACTGGCCGAGCGGAGTATTGTTCTTAATCGCTTCGCGCAGGATGTTACCGGTGGAAATGCTCGGTACACCCATCTGCTCGATCAGGTAAGAAGCAAGCGTGCCCTTACCGGCGCCCGGAGCGCCCAGCAGAATTAAATTCATTTGAACACAGCCTCCAGAATTATTCCAGGAATCCCTTATGATGACGCATCAGCATCTGTGCTTCCATCTGCTTCACCGTATCAAGCGCAACGCCTACTACGATGATAACCGAGGTGCCGCCCAGTGCTACGTTGCTCAGGCTGGAGTTTACTGCGCCTACGATCAGCGGGAGCAGTGCTACAACAGCGAGGAACAGCGCACCAACGAAGGTGACCTTGCCGAGTGCCTTGGTGATGAAGTCGCTGGTCGGCTTGCCGGGACGGAAGCCCGGGATGAAGCCGCCGTTCTTCTTCAGGTTGTTGGCGATCTCGATCGGGTTGAACTGGATGGATGCATAGAAGTATGCAAATGCGAGGATCAGCAGTGCGTACAGTACAATGTAGAACACGCTGGTCTGAGAGAACAGGTTAAGAATATGCGCACCAACCGAGCCGCTCTCCGGGTGCCAGAACATCGAAATGGTCTGCGGCAGGGACAGGATGGACGATGCGAAGATGATCGGCATAACGCCGGACGCATTGACCTTGATCGGCAGGTGGGTGGACTGACCGCCGTACATCTTGCGGCCAACTACGCGCTTTGCGTACTGAACCGGGATGCGGCGCTCTGCGTTCGACATATAAACGATGAATACAACGATCGCAAGACCGACGATAATCATTACAATGCCGGAAACGATGCCGCTCGTGCCGGTCTGGAACAGGTTAGCCAGCGTACGCATGAGCGACGGACCACGGGAAACGATACCTGCGAACAGGATGATCGAAATGCCGTTGCCGATACCCTTCTGGGTGATATGCTCGCCCATCCACATAATCAGCGCGGTGCCTGCGGTGAAAGTTACAATAATGGTTACGGCTGCAAGCGCGCCGGTGTTGGACAGCATAGTCTTGCCGCCGAAACCGTTGCGGAGCAGTGCGTAGTAGGACAGGCCCTGGAGCAGACCGAGCAGAACGCCGAGGTAACGGGTCCAGCTTGCGATCTTCTCACGGCCTTCCTCGCCGCCGTCCTTTACCATGCGCTCAAGAGCGGGGATGGCAACAGTCAGCAGCTGAAGGATGATGGATGCATTGATATACGGGGTGATGGACATTGCGAAGATGGTCGCACGAGACAGACCACCGCCGGTGAACATATCCAGATAACCAAGCATTGAACCGTTTACCGATGCCTGCTCAAAGTACTGAGACAGGAGCGCGGTATCAATAAACGGAACCGGAATGCACGAACCAAAGCGGAAGATCAGGATGATGAACAGAGTGTACAGCATCTTCTTGCGCAGTTCGGGCATAGACCAGGCGTTTTTAAGGGTTTGAAACACCTTAAACCACCTCGGCCTTTCCGCCTGCGGCTTCGATCTTCTCCTTTGCGGAAGCCGAGAAAGCAGCTGCCTTAACGGTCAGCTTCTTGGTCAGCGTGCCGGTGCCGAGGATCTTGATGCCGTCGAGAGCATTCTTAACGATGCCGGCATTGCAGAGGATCTCTGCAGTTACCTCAGCGCCGTCTTCAAACTTCTCCAGTGCGGAAACATTGACCGGTGCGTAAGTGGTGCCGAAAATGTTGTGGAAACCACGCTTCGGCAGACGACGTGCCAGAGGCATCTGGCCGCCTTCAAAGCCCGGACGGACACCGCCGCCGGAACGGGCCCACTGGCCCTTGTGACCGCGACCTGCGGTCTTGCCATTGCCGGAACCAGCGCCGCGGCCCTTACGGTATGCCGGCTTGGTAGCGCCTGCGGCAGGCGTCAATTCATGCAGCTTCATGGGTTACGCCTCCTCTACGATTTCGAGCAGGTAACCGATCTGCTTTACCTTGCCGCGCGTCTGCGCGTTGTCCGGCTGAACGGTTACGTCATTGATCTTCTTAAGCCCCAAAGAATGAGCCGTTGCGATGTGCTTCTCCAAGCGACCAGCCAGGCTCTTTTTCAGGGTAATCTTCATGTTAGCCATTGTCAGTTACCCCTTTCTTACAGTTCTTCTACGGCTTTGCCGCGTACAGCAGCTACCTGAGCTGCGTCGCGCAGGCTCTTCAGGCCTTCCATCGTTGCGGTAACAACGTTCTGCGGGTTGTTGGAACGCAGGCACTTGGTACGGATGTCCTTGATGCCGGCAGCCTCAACTACTGCACGAACAGCGCCGCCAGCGATAACGCCGGTACCGGGAGCAGCAGGCTTGAGCAGAACGCGGCCTGCACCGAACTCGCCGATAACCTCGTGCGGGATGGTGGTGCCCTTCAGAGAAATCTTAACGAGGTTCTTCTTGGCGTCCTCGATGCCCTTGCGGATAGCGTCCGGAACCTCGGAAGCCTTACCGAGGCCGAAACCGACAGTACCCTTGCCGTCGCCTACAACGACCAGAGCTGCGAACTTGAAGATTCGGCCGCCCTTAACGGTCTTGGCAACGCGGTTGAGCGCTACAACGTTCTCGGAGAACTCGTCCTCACGCTTATCGTTTCTGTTAAACTGAGCCATGTTTTACCTCCTCCCGATTAAAACTGCAGGCCGCCCTCACGGGCGCCATCTGCGAGCTCCTTCACGCGGCCGTGGAACACATAGCCGCCGCGGTCAAACACGACAGTCTCAATGCCCTTAGCCTTGCAGCGCTCGGCAACGATCTGACCAATCTTCTTGGCTGCTTCCTTGTTGCCGCCGTACTCGGTAAAGCTCTTCTCTGCAGTCGAGGCGGATACGAGGGTTACACCGGCTACATCGTCAATAACCTGTGCATAGATGTTCTTTGCAGAACGGAATACGTCCAGACGGGGACGCTCAGCGGTGCCGCTGATCTTAGCGCGTACGCGCTTGTGGCGCTGAAGGCGCGCCTTGTTGGAATCCTTCTTCGAAACCATTTATTTTCGCCTCTCCTTTCCTTACTTCTTCTTAGCGCCGGTCTTGCCTTCCTTGCGGCGGACATACTCATCAGCGTAGCGAATGCCCTTGCCCTTATAGGGTTCCGGCGGACGCTTCTCGCGGACTTCCGCTGCAAACTGGCCAACCTTCTGCTTGTCAGGACCGGAGATGATGATCGTGTTCGGGTTCGGAACGTCGATCGTGATGCCCTCTACCTCGCTCATGGTAACCTGATGCGAGTAGCCGAGGTTCATAACCAGATCCTTGCCCTGCTTAGCGACACGGTAACCAACGCCCTGAACGCTCAGCTCCTTCTTGAAGCCTTCGGTAACACCAACAACCATGTTGTGAATCAGGCTGCGGGTGAGGCCGTGCAGTGCGCGGTTGTGCTTGTCGTCGTTCGGACGGGTTACGAGGATTTCGTTGCCCTCTACCGCGATGGTCATGTTCGGATGAAATTCGCGGGTAAGGGTTGCCTTAGCGCCCTTCACGGTAACAACGCTGCCGTCAATCTTGACTTCAACGCCGGCCGGGATGGCAATCGGCATTCTACCAATACGAGACATTGTTTATACCTCCCTTACCATACAAATGCGAGAACTTCACCGCCGACGTTCAGCTCGCGAGCCTTCTTGTCGGTCATGACGCCTCTGGAAGTGGAAACGATGGCAATACCAAGGCCGCGGAGTACCTTCGGCAGCTCCTGTGCGCCAGCGTATACACGCAGGCCCGGCTTGGACACACGCTTGATGCCGGTGATAGCCTTCTGGCGGTTATCAACGTACTTCAGTGCGATGCGGATAATGCCCTGGGTGTTGCCCTCTACAACCTCGAAAGACTTGATGTAGCCTTCGTCGAGCAGGATCTGGGCAATAGCCTTCTTCATCTTGGATGCGGGTACATCCACACTGGCATGACGAGCATTGCCAGCGTTGCGGATACGAGTCAGCATATCCGCGATAGGATCAGTGATCTGCATAAAATGCTCTCCTTTAATATAAGAAGTTTGGGGGTAGTGCAGCAATCGAGCGCCGGTGGGTTAATCCGGTTCTGATTTGTCTGTTTGCCCTCCACTTTTCTTTACACTGTTCGTGGCCCTTCCACGGACAGCGGCGGGGATAAAAAATCGCCGGTCCAGTACTCAACCAGACCAGCGTTAATTATAGCACGAGAAACCAATGGCTGCAATCGGAAAAAGTGCTGATTTTTACGCAGTTTTAGCCTGTTTTGCAGTCAAATTGCTTGATTACCCGGTATAACGGCAGGTCGGCCGTTTTTGGACCGCACCAGGGACCACGCCGGGAAAATCCGGTTAATGGCCAATGGGCGTGCGCAGGAGAAACTCCTTTGCGCGGCAATTCTGTTACGCATTTGCGCAACTGTAATTAGTATACACTACACCGGGTGTATCGCGCAAGTGTTTTCTTCAAAATTTCTTAATTTTTTGAGATTTTCTTTTTGAGGGGATTTCGCCTGCGAGGCGAACGGAACTTGCCTGCCCGGCAGGGGCACAAGAAGGAGAGAACCAAGGTTCCCTCCTTCTTGTGAATCATCCTTCTTCCTATTTAGCACGGCGAAATTTGCAGAGCTGAGACTATAAAGGAACGGCAGAGGATCTTTTCTTCCGCATGGTCGCACTTCGTGCGCCATGTATCCGCATATCCGCAGTATCAGATACCATTCTGCTACACAGACCAGAAAATCTACGCTGAGTGCGGCACAATAGTGCCGCACAATTCGTGAGCGCGTTGTTACAGACAGGGCCTGCGAAAATAACTTGTACCAAACGCCTAATCCGTAGGTGCCGTGCGCAAACTCCAGATTAACGAATTGCGCAACACGGTCATGTTGCGCCTGCGTAGATTTAACCGTATGTGTAGCAGTACGTTATCTGACACTGCGAATCGGTTGAGAAAGACACGGAAGAAAAAATCCTCTGCCGTACTCTTATTTTCGAAGCGGTCGCCGCTCTCCGATTTTCGCCGAGTTAAGAAATAAAGGAAACTGGAGTCCCAAGAGGATAGAAACCTTGGTGTCTATCCTTTTGGAACCCCAGCTAAGGGTTAGCACCCATTCATCATTCTTTAGGAAACCGTAAAGTAATGCAAGTCCCCTCGCCGAGTACACTCTTCAGTTCAACCTCCGCATGATGCAGCGCCGCACCATGCTTGACAATCGAAAGCCCCAGTCCGGTGCCGCCGGTCATCTTGCTGTGGCTCTTATCCACGCGGTAGAACCGCTCAAACACGCGCTGCTGGTCCGCCGGCGCGATACCGATGCCGGTATCCGCCACCTGCACGAACGGCCGGCCGTTCTCTGTGCCGGTCACAAGCGTCACACTGCCCTGCGGCTTATTATAATTGATAGCGTTATCCGTTAGATTGAAGATCATCTGCTCAAGCGTGCGGCGCTGACCGGAAACCGCAGCCGGTTCTCCCTCGATGCGCAGCGCGATGCCCTTGCCTGCTGCCTTGCTCTGCAGGCGGTCGCGCACGGTATCACAGAGGGCGGACAGCTCCACCGGCTCAAAGGCCACCGTTTCTCCGCCTTCATCCAGCCGGGACAGGTGAATGATATCCTCGATGAGCGCCAGCAGCCGCTGCGCTTCCGTGCGGATCTTGCCCGCAAACGGCGCCACGTCCTCCGGCTTGGCAATGCCGCCCGCGATGATCTCCGCGTAGCCCATGATGCTGGTCAGCGGCGTTTTCAGTTCGTGCGACACATTGGCTGTAAATTCCTGCCGCTGCTGCTCGGCACGCTCGCGCTCGGTAATATCCACGATCAGCAGCACGGCCGCGTGCCATGCGCTGTTCTCCTCCACCGAGCTTGCCGTAAGTTCATAAATGCGGCCGTTCCGCTCGAGTTTTCCGTGCGCGCCTTTGCCGTCGAGCGCCTGCTCGACCACCTGAATGTAATTCGCGTCGCGGCACAGCGTCAGATAGCTGCCTTCCGCACTGTCATGCGGGAACAGCGCCCGCGCAGCGTGATTGGCGAACAGAATCATGCCCTTGCCGGAAAACAGTACCAGACCTTCATCCATGCGGGCCGTAATGTCGTCAAACTCAGCCTGACGGCGCTGCAGCTCGTCCATCTGCGCCTGAATTTTGCGGTTCTGCTTGTCCATACGGTGCAGCAGCGGCGACAGCTCGTCATAGGCTTCGCCCTTCATCGGCTCATGCAGGTCGAGCGCTTCGATCGGCTTGAGGAACAGCCCGGTCAGCCAGCCTGCCAGCAGCGCCGCGACCAGCAGCGCCAGCAGGATGATCAGCACAATCCACGGCGATGCATTCGACAGTGCGCCGAACACGCTGTCCGCAGTTGCGGAAATACGCAGAACATCGCCGTTTTTCAGGCGCACCGCGTAATAAAACGTCTGCTTAGCGAAGGTTTCGGACAGACGGTTGTCCTCGCCCGTGCCGTTCTTCTCTGCCGCCGCAATCTCCGGACGGACGGCGTGGTTCTCCATCTCGGAGGCATTCGTGCGATTGTCGTACAGCACCGTGCCGTCCTGCGCGACCAGCGTCAAACGGTCGGCATATACCGAGCCGAACTTCTCCAGCTTCTCCCGGATATTATCCACCGCAGACAGGTAGCTGCTCTCCGTCACCAGCCGCCGCCGCATGTCATTGGTCAGACCGGCGTGAACTGCTAGCAGCAGCAGCCCGGTCGTCAGCAGCAACGTGACAAGCGATGTGAGGAAAATGCTGCCGAATACACGCTTTCTCATGTATGCTCTCCCATGCGGTAGCCGACACCGCGGACAGTTTCGATCAGCGCACCGTCCGCGCCCAGCTTTTGCCGCAGCGTGCGGATATGTACATCGACCGTGCGGGTTTCGCTTTCATTATTATAGCCCCAGATATTCTCGAGCAGCACATCGCGCGTGAGCACGGCACCGCGGTTTTTCATCAGCAGGCACAGCAGCTGGTACTCCTTGAGCGTCAACTGCACCTCCTGCTTGTTAACGAATACAGTGTGAGCACGCTCATCCACACAGATGCCGCCGGCTACCAGCGGACGCGGCTCATCCTTGTCCTGCATATCCTCGGTGCGGCGCAGGACCGCACGAATGCGCGCGATCAGCTCCATCATGCCGAACGGCTTGGGAATGTAATCATCCGCACCGGTGTCCAGACCGACTACCTTGTCGTACTCCGTGTTTTTCGCAGTCAGCAGAATGACCGGAATCCTCGCCGTATCCGGTGCTGCGCGCAGACGACGCAGAATGGTGATGCCGTCCTCACCGGGCAGCATGATATCCAGCAGAATCAGCTGCGGCTTGCATTTTTTCAGAGCAGCGGTCAGCGCCGCACCGTCCTCGAAGCCGTCAGCCTCAAAACCGGTGTTGCGCAGTGTATACACCACCAGTTCGCGGATACCCGCATCATCTTCCACACAGTATATCATATATATTACACTCCGATTTCTGTCAGCGTGCCGCCGCTTCCGCGCCGTTCATTGCACTTTTATGCGAGCCGGTGATGGAAAATTCCACCCATTCGGCAATATTGGTCGCGTGGTCGCCGATACGCTCCAGATACTTGGCGATCATCAGCACATCGAGTACGCGCTCGCCGTCCTCCGGGTTCTGCGCGATCTCCGCGATAAGGTCGCTCTTGCACTCGTCAAACAGGCGGTCCACCACATCATCATATTCAATAACGCTCCATGCAAGGGTCAGGTCACGGCGGACAAACGCGTCCAGGCTGTCGGTCACCATTTTAATGGTTGCCTGCGCCATCTGGTCGATATGCGTGTTGTGACCGCACGCACCGGACAGATACGTTACAATCTCCGCAATATCGCTTGCCTGATCGCCGATACGCTCGATATCCGTGATCATTTTCAGCACGGAAGAGATCAAACGCAGATCGCTTGCCACCGGCTGCTGCTGCAGCAGCAGCTTGAGACACATGGACTCGATTTCGCGTTCTTTGCGGTCGATCTCCTGATCGATGCGGATGGCGGCCGCCGCCAGCTTGATATCGCCCTCAAGCAGAGCCTTTACCGCACTGGCGATTGCGTTTTCGCACAGTGCTCCCATCGAGATCAGCTCATTGTTCATCTCCGCAAGCTGATTGTCAAAACGGTTTCTCATTAGCCGAACCTCCCCGTAATGTAGTCTTCCGTGCGCTTGTCCGACGGCATGGAGAACAGCTTTTCGGTGTCATCCACTTCGATCATGTCGCCAAGCAGGAAGAATGCGGTCGTATCCGAAACACGGGTGGCCTGCTGCATATTATGCGTTACCATAACGATAGTATAATCCTTTTTGAGCTCGAGCACAAGGTCCTCGATCTTCGCGGTGGAGATCGGATCAAGCGCAGAGGTCGGCTCGTCCATCAGCAGCACCTCCGGGTCTGCGGCAAGCGCACGCGCGATGCAGATACGCTGCTGCTGACCGCCGGACATGGACAGCGCGGATTTTTTGAGGTTATCCTTGGTCTCCTCCCAGATAGCGGCACGCTTGAGCGAGGTTTCAACGATCTCGTCAAGCTGCACACGGCTCTTGATGCCGTGCGTGCGCGGACCATAGGCGATGTTATCATAAATCGACATCGGGAACGGATTCGGCTTCTGGAATACCATGCCGACACGGCGGCGCAGCAGATTGACGTCACAGTTCTTGTAGATATCCTGACCATCGAGCATGATGTCGCCCGTGATACGGCAGTTTTCCACCAGATCGTTCATGCGGTTGAGCGAACGCAGCAGCGTAGACTTGCCGCAGCCGGACGGTCCGATGAATGCGGTGATCTCATTCGCCTTGATATCCAGATTGATATCGTGCAGGGCGTGAAAATCACCGTAATGCAGATTCATATTGTGAATTTCGATCTTATTTTCCATGTTCATTCTCCATTTACTTCTTGGTCAGCTTTTTCGCTGCCAGAGCGGAAAGCGTATTCATCAGCAGGACCACCAGCAGCAGAACGACTGCGGTAGCATTTGCCTCGTTCATGTGCAGCGCCTCACCCGAGAGCACATACATGTGGATGGCCAGCGTACGGCCGGACTGGAACAGGCCGGGAATCTGTGCCATGGTGCCTGCGGTAAAGATGAGCGCCGCGGTCTCACCGACGATGCGTCCGATACCGAGGATAACACCGGACAGGATGCCAGGACCCGCAGCAGGCAGCACGATGCGGAATACCGTGCGCAGACGTCCGGCACCCAGACCGAACGAGCCTTCGCGGTAGGAATCCGGAACCGCCATCAGTGCTTCCTCAGCGGTACGCATGATGAGCGGCAGGATCATGATTGCCAGCGTCATCGCACCGGCCAGCAGCGAGTATCCCCAGTGCAGCCTGGTGACGAAAAACAGCATGCCGAACAGGCCGTATACGATGGACGGAATGCCGGAAAGCGTCTCGGTCGTGATGCGGATGACGTTTACCAGCTTGTTTCCGCGCTTGGCGTACTCATTCAGGTACACGGCAGTGAACAGGCCGAGCGGCACAGCCAGCAGCAGTGCCAGCGCGGTCGTTTCAACCGTAGTGAGGATAGCAGGCATCATCGAGACGTTCTCAGAGGTATACTTCCACTGGAACAGCGACGGCTTGAGATGCGGAATGCCCGTCACCAGAATATAGCCGAGCAGGAACAGCAACACCGCAAAGGTCAGCACAGCCGCGCCGTACACCAGACCCTTGAGCACAGCCGCAGACGCGGCGCCGTGCACCTTTCCGGTCTTTGCCTGTGCGCGCACTGCCGGTTTTGCAGCAGCGACAGCTTCTCTTGTCATGCTTTCTTCCTCCTTTTGAGAACCGAGAATGCCAGATTGATGAGCAGAATGAATACGAACAGCACAACGCCGGTCGCAATAAGCGCCTCACGGTGCAGGCCGGTGGCGTAGCCCATCTCAAGCACGATGTTTGCCGTCATGGTGCGGATGCCCTTGAGCATACTGCCGGTCAGCCGCGGCTGGTTGCCCGCTACCATGATAACCGCCATGGTCTCGCCAATGGCGCGGCCGATGCCGAGCACGATGCCGGCCAGCACGCCGGACTTGGCAGCCGGTACCATAACCGTGAATATCGCACGTTCATGCCGTGCGCCCATGGCGACGGCGCCCTCGTAGTAGCTCATCGGAACCGCACGCAGCGCCGCTTCGGACACGCCGATAATGGTCGGCAGAATCATAATGCCGAGCAGGATGGACGCCGCCAGAATGGATGAGCCGGAAATATCCGCTCCGAACACACCTGCCACCGCACGAACTACCGGTACGATAATGACCATGCCGAAGAAGCCGTATACGATGGACGGAATGCCGGCCAGCAGTTCGGTGCACGGCTTGAGCAGACCGTACAGCTTTTTCGGACAGTAGAATGCCATGAATACCGCGGTCAGCAGACCGATCGGCACGCCGATAACGATCGCACCGGCGGTGATGTACAGGCTGCCGAGGATCATCGGCAGGATGCCGTAAATGTCGTTGCCCGGCTTCCACTTTGCGCCGGTGAGGAAGTCCAGCAGGCCAATCTCCCTCATGGCAGGCACACCGCTCGCAAACAGGAAAATACAGATGAGCACCACCGCTAAGATGGAGGTCAGTGCACAGAGGAAAAATACCATGTGCATCAGGTTTTCCCGAAAGTTTTTCATAAATCTTTCTCCTATACAGGCACAGGGCGAATCGCTTCGCCCTGTTTTATCAGTCTGTGAATTCGCTTACGCGAGGTCGCCCCAGTCGGTGATGTCACCGACATAGATACCCTTGATCTGATCCATAGACAGGTCGTCAATGGTGTTCGCCGGGTTTACGACTACTGCGATGCCGTCAAGTGCGATGGCAGTGCCGGTCAGCTGTGCAGCCTCGTCGTCCTTCAGCTCGCGGGATGCCATGCCGATGGCAAAGGTGCCGTCCATCGTGCCGGTCATGCCGGAGGTGGAGTCAGAGGTCTGCAGATCAATGCTTGCGTTCGGGTTTACAGCCTTGTACGCCTCGATCAGCTTCTCCATAACCGGGGATACCGAGGAGGAACCGCCAACTGCAATCTGGCCGGAGAAACCGTCGGAAGTAAAGGCTGCTGCATTGTCATCAACAGCGATGTACTTGTTATCGGTTACAACAGCCTGACCTTCCTTGGAGAGGATGAAGTTGATGAAATCCTTGGCTACGCCGGTCGGCTCGCCCTTGGTTGCAATGTTGAACGGACGGGACAGCTTGTAAGTGCCTGCCTTTACGTTATCTACGGTAGCTTCTGCGCCGTCTACCTTGACAGCCTTAACAGTGTCATTCAGCGCACCGAGGGAAATGTAGCCGATAGCCTTCTCGTTGCCTGCTACGCTGGTCAGTACAACATCGGTCTTGTTGGCGATCTCGGCATCCGCGGTGGTATTGTCGATCTTCTCGCCTGCATCGTTCTTCTCCTCAACGCCGGTCAGCTCGATGAACGCGCCGCGCGTACCGGAACCATCCTCACGGGAGATAACGGTGATCGCGCCGGATACGCCGCTGTCATTGCCGCTTGCCTGAGAATCCGAAGAGGAACTGCCGCCGCAGCCGCTCAGTGCACCGGTCAGCATCAGTGCTGCCAGAAGCATGGAAATGCTCTTTTTCATAATTTGTTCTCCTTTTGCATTCGTCTTCGTTTTTTGTTACAAGATTATCTTACGGAAGTTTTGTAAAATGCAAAAGCGAGAGTTCGTTAAGTTTAAGTAAAGTGTGTGTTTTCGAGTAAAATCTATGTTAAATCGAGGTTTTCGCCTGCGATTCAGCGGGATTTGCGCTCTGCGGAACGCAGGAACGTGCGGCGCCCGCCGCAGGGGCAAAAAGGAAGGACAACCTGCGGTTTTCCTTCCTCTTTGGACTCCTACCTTTCCCTTGTTAAATAGTCTGACGCAGATTACCTACATGTGACCGCTGCGAAATAGGGGAACGGCAGTCGGGTTACCGCAGCGTGTCTTTCTCCGCCTTTTCGCAGTTCACAGAC
>ENA-ORCP01000739-ORCP01000739.1-human-gut-metagenome-genome-assembly--contig:-NODE-739-length-29155-cov-6.252596_pt1 | contig 29155 bp, 19 predicted proteins | sample MGYA00242990_ERZ507991 | MGnify/ENA primary metagenome ERZ507991 (study PRJEB26167, sample SAMN06115496) | human gut metagenome | host: Homo sapiens | place: China:Henan | collected 2015-05-07 | study... | reverse complement strand
TGATAGTATTTACGGATCAGGAAGATGTCTCCGATGAAGAAGCGGAACAGTATGTGCAATTGTTATATGATGGGAAGAGACCGGAGAACGTAGAGGTGCGTCCTTTTCTGAATTTACGGAAGACAAGTTAAGTTATACAGTGGGAAGTTGTGGCAGCAGTGCTTGTTTTTTTACCTGTTGGAAAAAGAATGATATTGCGATGACGTGCGAGGGGATTACGAATGAATACTTTTAAAACAATAGCATTATTGCTTGTAGGTACAGTATCATCTTTGATGTTAATGGGATGTGGAGAAATAGACACCGGGACGAAAACATCTGCATGGGAGAAAGAGACTGCTACAATTGTGCTGGAAGAACCTAAAACGGAGATTATACTTGGAGATATCGGGGGAGCGTCGACATTACAGGAAGCAATAGCAGATTTTAATAGTAAAAATGACAGAATAACAATCACAATACATGATTATTACGAAGAAAATATAAGCGACGGAATTAGTCGTTTGTATGATGATATTTTGACAGGAAAAGGACCTGATATCATTAGTTTTTCGACAGATGAGATGGATGTGGAAGTGCTTAGAGAAAAGGGCGCAATAGAGAATCTTATTCCCTATCTGGAGAAAAGTGATGTGATTGGGGAAGAGGACATCGTTGATTCCGCGTATCAGGTTTTGACAGCGGATGGTGGCTTGTATATGTTGCCAACGAATTTTGTGTTATATACATTGATAACAAAAGAAAAATGGTGCAGTAACAAAGAAAATTTTACCTTCGAGGAAGCCTTGCGGGCCGTTCGGGAATGTGAAGAGGATCCTATGATTTCACGGGATTTATTTTTACAGGAGGGGGCAATCTGCGGAGGATATTCCGAGGAAACGGAAGATAACAGATTGGAACAATATATAAAAATTGCAGAACAATTACCGCAACAGGCGATGTTTCAAACGAATGACCTTTTGATGCGGGAAGGAAAAATTCCATTCAATCTTGAGTGCATAGGTGACATGCAACAATATTTATATAAAAAATCCGTATGGGGTGAGGATGCAGTCTATACAGGATTTCCGGGAGCAGAGGGAAAGGGAAGAATATTTATTTTTGACAACTGTTTCGCCATTAACAGTCAAAGCACGCACAAAGAAGAAGCATGGAAGTTTGTGGAAAGCTATTTTACTGAGGAAGGACAGAAAACGATTGCTCCCAATTGGAATTTCTCAATATTGCAAGATGTGCTGGATCAACAGCTTAGTGATAGCAGAAAGCAGGAATATTATCAGACATCGGATGGAAAAAGAGAGAAACTTCCTATTCTGACATACGAAATTGGCGGTACCTATGAAAATGTTTATGCGGCACAAGATGAGGATATACAGGATGTAAGGGAGATGATAAATAATACGAAGGTAATGCAACGCAGTGACCTTCCTTTAATAGGGATTACGCAGGAAGAGGCGTTGTATTATTTTAACGGAGAAAAAAGTATAGAAGAAACAGCAGCGGCTATAAGGAACAAAATTGATGAAATGCCAAATGCAACAAATGCACAGATAGATATGGATGTCGTTATCAATATAGGGGATTTTTCAGTTTCCTTATATGAAGGTGAGCAGGAAATATTGGGGAAGCTGGACAAGATGGGGCTGTTGTATGAAAAGGTTGAGGATTCGGATAACAAAAAATATAATTATTATTATAACGTAGGTGATGGGGAAACTCAATTTATACAAGTTTATTTTCTTGAAAAAGAATGTGTCAGAATAAGAATCAGCAGTAATGAAACATTTGCATATACCTCGAGAGGCATATATTCCGGAAATACTTATTCTCAAATGGTCGAACAATATGGAGATTCTTATGAAAAACATACTTATATGGGCAAAGAGAGATATACCATTTATCGTTATGCTTTAGGAGAATGTTTCCATGAATTCGGCATACCGGGGGAAACGACCGGTGAAATCTATAATGTTGATGTTTATGTTTCCGGTCAGATGCCTATCTATGATTATGGAGAAGAGATTGTAGAGGATTAGAAATTTTTTGAAAATATGTAAGGCGATGAGACGGACTATAGGGAATGGCTGAATGCAAACGAAGGTAATGTTGAAGAACTGGAGATTCCATATTTTTCATTTACAGAAGAAAATATTGTGGTAGAAGGAAATAGATGATAATTGGGGGATAAACAAAAAATGACCAAAAAGCAGAAAGTAGTATTTACGGTTGTGGCAGCAGTTGTGGCAGCAGTGCTTGTGCTGGGGACAATTTTGTCTTACGTATGCTATCATTTTATTTATGGGACAAGAATCACTTCCCGGAAGGGAGAAGCATACCACAAATTAGAGGGAAAGGGAGTCTACAGCCCGTTAGCGGTGTTTCCTTCCGCAGATATGGACACCGTTTCACAAGATTTTTATTATCAGACCCGTGATGAAATATTTGCAGCAACCTGCCAGATCTATTTGGAAAATCAATATACCAGGGAACAGTATGAGGCAGAAACAGAACGTAAATTTTTGGTCACGGACCAATCTTACCGGGAGCAGAGCGACTCTCAGATGCCGATTGCCCAAACTTATATTTCGGTCAATCCTGATTCGACAGTAAGAGTACGCATTGCCGGAACAAAAGGCTTTATAACTGTCAAGACCCGCAATAACGGCCCTGTGAGAAACGAATGGGAGTATGAGATACCGATTGAAGATGCACGGGAAATGATGCTCTCAGCCGCAGTTGCGCCCGTAATTGAAAAGACACGTTACCGCGTGGGACACTGGGAAATAGATGAATTCCACGGCTGTCTGGAAGGACTGACAGTGGCCGAAATAGAGCTTAATGATGAAAACGAAACATTCGCAAAACCCTCATTTATAGGCAGGGAAGTCACTCACGACAATCGCTATTTCAATTCTGTTCTGGCCAAGTCAGGGAGGATTCCGGAGTAGTCACCATCCCCCGCCAAGACTTTTATAAAGCTGCACCAAAGCTATATACTCATCTCTCACGGAATTACTGAGCGCTATCTGCGCATCAAAATACCGACGCTGTGCATCAAGAACATCAATATAAAGCGATGTTCCACCCTCATACTGCAATCGTGACAAGTCCACATACTTACGGGCAGCTTCAAGAAGTTCGGTTTTGAGTTGGGCAGAAAGTCGGGATGACCGATAGGACGTTACTGCATCGTTGACCTCCTTGAAGGCCGTCATAACGGATTTTTCATACAGCAACCGACTCTGTTCGTAACGAGCCAGCGAGGCCTCATATTCTTTCTTACGTTTGCCAAAATCAAGGATTGGCGATGTCAGAGAACCTATCACATAGCTGAACGGCGACTTTAAAAGATGTGACAGATCATCATTCTCCGCTCCGCCCGTAAGACCTATAGTAAATCGGGGAAATCTATCGGCATAGGCAATTCCCACATCGGCCATTGCAGCCCTAAGCCTGAATTCAGCCGATTGAAGGTCGGGACGACGCACGAGCAAAAAAGAGGGTATGCCTAAATCAGGCTCATTTACAACCACTTCTGAAAGAATGGCGTGAGGACGTACAACACCAGCGCCGGCGTATTCACCCGTAAGAAGCAAAAGTGCGTTCTCGGCAAGCTTAATCCGCTCTTCAAGAGAAGGTACGAGCGACGCGGCGGTAGCATATTCAACCTCAGCCTGCCTATAGACCATTTCTGAAGTAAGGCCTCCTTCAAAACGCAATTTTGCCTGTTTAAGCCCCTCGCTTCGGGTCAAAAGCGTCTGTTTCACTATATCAAGCTCGCAGTCAAGAGCAAGAAGTCTGAAATATGTTTCCGCAACCTCTGCCACTATTGTCATGTTCATGGCTCTTTGGTCAGCCATTGAGGCGCGATATAGGCTTTCGCCTTTTTTACGGCTCCAGGAAAGACGCTTCCACAAATCGGCTTCCCAACTTATAGAGAACTTGATGCCGGCTTCAAAATCGCGCGTCGCATGGCTGCCTCCATAATCATTGGTTTTATGATCAGCATAGGCATTGCCAGATAGGGTGGGTAACATATTGCTCTTCACCGACCCATAGAGAGCACGCATCTCTTCAACCCTTTTTGCAGCCACGAGTACATCCTTATTCCGTTCAAGAGCCTGACTGACAAGATGACACAGTACAGTGTCGCCATAAAACTTCCACCATTCAATATCAGCTATCGAAAGTGAATCAACACTGCCATGCGAATACGTCGCAGGCATGTCAAGCTGAGGCGCCGTGCAATTCTTCACCCCATTACAGGACCAAAAGGGAATAAGGGTTAGGATACATATGATTATAATTCCGGTGTTTTTCATTTTGTAAGCTTTTTGCGTTTACCAATGCGCTCTTTAGTTTTTTGAATGAGCACGTAGAAGAATGGTACAAAAATTATGCCAATTGTGATAGCCACTGACATTCCGAAGAAAACGCCTGTACCAATGCTCCGACGGCTTTCGCTACCGGGACCGGAAGCAAATACAAGAGGTAGAAGTCCGAGCATGAAAGCAAGCGATGTCATTACGAGCGGACGGAAACGCATCCTTGCAGCCTCTATGGCTGCCGATACAGCGTCCAACCCTCTGTCGTAAGCTTCCTTGGCAAATTCCACAATGAGTATTGCATTCTTGGCCACAAGCCCAACAAGCATAACAAGCCCTATCTGAAAATATACATTATTTTCAAGACCCGTCAGCCATATACCAAGGTAGGCACCTATCCCCGCTACCGGAAGAGAAAAAATCACGGCAAGAGGAACGGTCCAACTTTCATATAGTGCAGCCAGAAACAGGAAAACAAATACGAAAGCGAGTAAAAGGACCAGCGCCGTATTGCTTCCCTCATGTTTCTCCTGATATGACAAACCGCTCCACTCAATATTGACCTTATCACCTATTTTATCCTTTACGAGTTGCTCAAGGCGTGACATTGCTTGTCCAGAGCTATAGCCGTGAGCAGCCTCTCCGGTTATCATGGCGCTTGTGAACATATTGAATCTTTTGACATTCCCGGCGCCCGTAGTGTAATGCGATTTGCCCAACGAAGTCACGGGAAGCATATCGCCGCCCCTACCCTTCACGAAATACAAATTAAGATTATCGCGATGTGCACGGTAAGGAGCTTCGGCTTGAATATAAACTCTATAAATACGATTGAACATGTTGAAATCATTTACATAGACCGAGCCAGTAAAAGCTTTAACTGTAGAAAATATATCGGACATGTTCACGCCCTGCAACTGAGCACGGTCACGGTCAACATCAAAGTATAGCTGCGGAATGTCGTGCTGCATTGATGATGACACCCCGGTGAGCTCTTTACATGTTTTAACCGCAGCAAGAAGAGTATCGACCGCCTGCTGCAATTCAGGATAAGTTGTGGAGCCACGCGCCTCCAATGCCATTTCAAATCCGCCGGATGATCCGAGACCGGGAATGACCGCCGGACGCGAAAGATAGACCTTGCTTTCAGGATAGGAGGATAGATCGGCAAGCACATCGGCCATAAGATCACTTATCTTCCTGCCATCTTCGCGTTCGGCCGAGGGCTTCAGTATGACAGTAAGCTGAGCTCGCGACTGGTTTGTTCCGACTCTCGGACTTGACCCGGTCACATTAAGTACATGTTTAACCTCGGGCTGTTCAAGGAGAAATGCCATTGCCCGGTCCGTGACTCTTCGCGTGCGCTCTAAGGTGGCGCCTTCCGGAAGTTCAAGTTCAACCGTAAAATATCCCTGATCCTCTTGCGGCATGAAACTCTTAGGCACAATTTCATTAAGGAGCCATACCACTATAAGAATGAAGCCGAAGGCGGCAATCATGCGTCTGGGAGCGTTGATAGCTTTAAGCACAAGCCGACCATAGACGGTGTTTCCTTTTTCAAGCCATCCGTTTATTACGCGAAAAATACGATTCTTTTCTTCTTTTTCCGGTTTTAGCAGAGCCGCACACATCACGGGCGAAAGACTCAGAGCCACAATCGTGGAGATGATTACCGATACAGCGATTGTTATGGAGAACTGCCTATAAAGCTGTCCCGAAATTCCGGGGAGGAAACTGACAGGTACGAATACGGCACACAGTACAAGCGACATCGCAACGAGAGCTCCGCTGATGCCGCTCATAGCCCGACGGGTAGCCTCATGTGCATCGACCTTGTCGTGACGCATGATTCGGTCAACATTCTCAACAACCACAATAGCATCATCAACTACAATACCTATTGCGAGAATGAGTCCAAGCAAGGTGAGCATGTTCAACGAAAAACCAAAAACAAGCATCACGCCAAATGTTCCTATAAGTGAGATGGGCACGGCTACAACCGGAATCAAGGTAGCGCGCCAATTCTGCAAGGAAAGAAACACCACCAGTATTACAAGAATCAATGCCTCGAAGAGTGTACGGTAAACGTGATGAATCGATTCACTTATGTACGTGGTCATATCGAACGGGATTTCGTATGTTATCCCTTCCGGAAATGATTTGCTGAGTTCAGCGAGCTCTTTTTTTACCGCCTTTGACACTTCAAGAGCATTGGCCCCGGGAAGCATATTTATATTCATCACCGCCGCATTGCCTCCGTTTATACCGCTCTCGGTGGAGTAAGACGATGCCTCAAGCGATACCCTCGCCACATCCTTTAACCTGATAAGAGAACCGTTTGGATTAGCACGAATCACAATCTGTTCAAAATCGGCTGCCGATGAAAGTCGGCCCCGCGCGGTAATCGGAACCGTCAAGTCAATCTCTCCACTCGGCGCCTGCCCGAGCACTCCTGCAGCCGATTCGCGATTCTGATCTTTCAGCGCTTTCTGGAGATCCTGAACAGTTAGTCCGAGATTGGCGAGCCTGTCAGGCTGAACCCATATCTGCATGGCATAATATCGGCTACCGACATTGCTGACACTGCCCACCCCGGGCACACGGCGCAGCATATCAAGCACATTCAGAGTGGCAAAATTGCTCAGATATATCTCATCGTACTTTGGATCATCAGAAAGCAGTGTTATTGTCATTAGCTTATTGGCCGTTTCCTTTTCAACGGTTATACCATTCTGAACAACTTCGGCAGGCAAACGTGATTCGGCCTTCTTTACACGATTCTGAATATCAACAGCTGCAAGTTCAGCATCGGTGGAGATATCAAACGTTACAGTGGCATTAAAAGAACCCGAGTTAGAACACGATGACTGCATGTAAATCATTCCGGGGGTGCCGTTGAGCTCCTGTTCAATGGGGGTTGCTACCGCTTGCGTAACAGTTAGAGCGTCGGCTCCCGGATAGCTTGCCGAAACGCGCACAACCGGAGGCACAATATCAGGATATTGATCAACCGGTAACATTGACAATCCTATTGCGCCCATAATCACTATGACTATGGACATCACAATTGAAAGTACAGGATGCTCAAGGAAAAAATTACGTTTCATATCTTATATCGCGATTCAGTTGGCCGACTTTACAATCTTTACTTTTTCGCCATGGTGAAGCTTATGAATTCCTTCAACCACAATCTTTTCTCCAGGAGCAAGTCCACGCTCAACAACAATATTGTTGTCAACCTCCGGCCCGGTCTCTACAAGGCGTCGCTCAACTTTGTTGTCTCGCCCTACAACAAACACATAAGCTCCGCCCTTTTCAACCGTAATGGCTTTCTGAGGGATTTGAATCGCATTCTCTCTGACATCCATGAGCAGTTTCACTTTAGTGATTTCACCCGGCAAGAGAGTATGATCGGGGTTAGGCATTTCTGCACGAACACCAAATGTGCCGGTTTTAGGGTCGACTTGCGGATCGGCAAAATCAACAACACCCTTATATGGATAGGGTGACCCATCGGCCAATGTCACTGTTACATAGGGGTCCCAGTCACGTTCAATATCCGAATGCCCAATTGTCACATTCCTGTTTTTACTGTTGAGATAATCCAAGGCCGTCATAGAGAATTCCACATGCACAGTGTCGCTATTGACCATAGTTGCAAGGAGAGAGGTCCCTGTAGGACCGACATAAGTGCCAAGATCGACACCTCTTTGCGAGATATACCCTGATATCGGCGCTTTTACTTCCGTGTAACCAAGAGTGATTTGAGCCTGCGTCAAATCGGCCTCGCAAACAGCCACATCGGCAACCGCCGTTTCATAGGCAGCTTCAGCATTGTCAAGGTCGAGCTGGCTTGCTGCATTTTGTGCATGTAAGGGACGGATGCGGGCAAGGTCGCGACTTGCTTTCTGAGCTTGTGCCTTAGCTTTATTGAGCTGGGCACGAGCTTTGTTCACGCGTGCCCTGTAAACTGTAGGGTCAATCACAAAAAGAGTCTGGCCTTTTTTTACAAAAGTTCCTTCCGAGAAAAGCATTTTTTGGAGATAGCCCTCAACACGCGCCCTCACCTCAACAAACTGCTGAGCCCTGATGCGTCCAACAAAATCACCGTAAATATAAATATCAGCCGGTTTTACGGATTCCACCTCAACCGTTGCAATCTCTCTGTCAGGAGTATCTTCCTTGCGCAGAAATTGCGTCATACACAATACAAAAATGACAATAATCACTATTCCTCCAAAGGAAATAGCAATTCTTTTCTTTAATTTGCCAGAGAGGGGCACACTTGTTTTTGACATAGCAGATGAATAATTAAAGCCTACTTATGATGAAAAATCAATAACACTGTAAATTTTTCAACAAATGCCGGTTCAATTTGTTCAACGCAACCAAGTGCAGAGCTATTATAGATGACAGATTTAAAAATAGCTAAAAACAAGTATAAAAATCCCTAACATGGCAACTTTGAACAATCTCATCTCGCTTAGAGCGAACTGTCTCCATGATTTATATGTATCAAAATAGAACAAGCGCACTGCTCCTATACAATGCGCTTGCTACCTTAAGGATAATCGCGAACAAGACTGTCAGCGTTTAGTGAGTTTCATAACGTTTTCCACATGATGGGTGTGGGGAAACATATCAACGGGCTGAACAGCCTCTACTTTATATTTGGCATCAAGCAGAGCTACATCGCGCGCCTGAGTGGCCGGATTGCAGCTAACGTAAACTATGGTATCGGGCTCGGCGTTAAGAATCACCTTTACAACATCGGCATGCATTCCAGCACGGGGAGGATCGACAATCATCACCTCGGGACGGCCGTGGGTTTTGACAAAATCATCGGTAAGAACATCTTTCATGTCGCCGGCATAGAATAATGTATTGGTGATTCCGTTGACCTCTGAGTTGATTTTAGCATCGGCAATGGCATCTTCAACATATTCAATTCCAATAACTTTACGACAACGCGACGCAACGAAGTTGGCAATTGTACCGGTTCCAGTGTAAAGGTCGTAGACCATTTCATCGCCCTTCAATCCGGCAAAGTCACGCACCACTTTATATAGCTCATAGGCTTGACGGGAATTGGTCTGATAGAATGATTTGGGGCCTACACGAAATTTGAGCTCTTCCATTTGCTCAACTATGTAAGGCTCCCCGGAAAAGAGCTTTACATCCTGATCGGCGATAGTATCATTGACCTTGAGATTAACAACATAGAGCAATGATGTGATTTGGGGGAACTCGGCTCTGACCGCTGAGAGGAGGCTATTGATTTCTTGCCGATTATCCTCACCAAACACCATCACGGCCATAATCTCACCGGTCGATGCAATGCGAATCATGAGGGTGCGCAACAATCCTTGGTTCTCACGCAGGTCATAGAATGACAATCCGTTTTTCTTTCCGTAATCCTTTATGAAGCAACGCAAACGGTTGCCGAAGTCATCCTGCAGATGGCAGCGATTTATATCGAGAACCTTATCGAAAGCACCGGGAATATGGAATCCGGCTGCGTCGCGGTCTGGGAACTCCTCGCCGCTGCGAATCTGGTCGAACGTCAGCCATTTTTTATTGGAAAATGTATATTCCATTTTGTTGCGGTACTCCCAAATGTTTTCCGATCCGAGGATTGGGTTAATCTCAGGAAGCTCCACCTTGGCGATACGGGTAAGCGCATCGGTTACTTGCTGCTGCTTGCACTTGAGCTGGTAGTCATAAGGCAGGTGCTGCCACCGGCAGCCTCCGCACACAGTGAAATGCTCACACCGCGGCTGAATTCTAATCTCAGACGGCTTGACCATCCCTTCAATGTGGCCTTCGGCATAGCTGCGTTTCTTGCGGTCAATTTTGACATTGCAGATATCGCCCGGCGCACCGAACGGGATAAATATAACCATGTCATCTACTCTGGCTAAGCTTTTACCTTCAGCTGCCACGCCGGAAATCTCCACATTCTCTAACAACGGAAGTTCTTTTCTCTTTCTTGACACCTTAAAAAATATGTTGAAATTACACACTTGTGTTAATTGTTGTGCAAAGCTACTCAATTAAAATCAAACGAGAGTAATAGTTCTAAAAATATTTGAATATATTTCCGAATGTGACTTAATTTTGTTACTTTTGCATCAACTCTCCATGAATTGCACTAATTTTTGACCTATACAGATAGAAACATTCAAATTACTCATAAACTAATTCAATTCTAAATTACAAATGAAAAGAGTTTACACGTTTGGAGATGGCAAAGCAGAAGGCAACGCCTCAATGCGCAATCTCCTTGGCGGTAAAGGTGCCAACCTCGCCGAAATGAACCTCTTGGGCATGCCCGTGCCTCCCGGTTTCACAATCACAACTGAAGTTTGCACCGAATACACTCAGTATGGCCGTGATGAAGTAGTCAAGACTCTCTCTAACGATGTCAAGGCTGCAATTGCTCATGTTGAAAGCCTCACAGGCTGCAAATTCAACGACCCGAAGAATCCCCTTCTCGTATCGGTACGCTCAGGTGCCCGCGCTTCAATGCCCGGCATGATGGATACTGTGCTCAACCTCGGCATGAACGATGCTACGGTTGCTTCACTGGCTGAAAAGAGCGGCAATCCTCGTTTTGCATGGGACAGCTACCGTCGTTTCGTGCAGATGTATGGCGACGTTGTTCTTGGTATGAAACCGAAGAGCAAAGCCGACATTGACCCCTTTGAAGAAATCATGGATAAGGTTAAAGAAGAGAAAGGCGTTAAGCTCGATACCGAACTCAACGTTGATGATCTCAAGAACCTTGTCAAGCTCTTCAAGGCTGCCGTTAAAGACTACACCGGCAAAGACTTCCCCGATGATGCTTGGGAACAGCTCTGGGGCGGTATCTGTGCCGTATTTGACAGCTGGATGAACGAACGCGCCATCCTCTATCGTCGAATGAACCAGATTCCCGAAGAATGGGGTACTGCGGTTAACGTTCAGGCTATGGTTTACGGTAACATGGGCGACAACTCAGCTACGGGCGTGGCATTCAGCCGTGACGCTGCAACAGGTGAAAACATTTTCAACGGTGAATATCTCATCAACGCTCAGGGTGAAGACGTAGTTGCCGGTATCCGTACACCTCAGCAGATTACAGTAGAAGGCTCACGCCGCTGGGCTGCTCTTCAGGGTATCAGCGAAGAGGAACGCGCAAGCAAATATCCTTCACTTGAAGAATCAATGCCGGTATGCGCAGCCGAACTCATCGCTATCGCTCATCGCCTTGAAGATTACTACAAGGACATGCAGGATATGGAATTCACCATACAAGACGGCAAACTCTGGATGCTCCAGACCCGTAATGGCAAGCGCACCGGTGCTGCCATGGTGAAGATCGCCATGGATATTCTCCGTGCGGGCGAAATCGATGAAAAGACCGCCCTTCTCCGCATGGAACCCCAGAAACTTGATGAACTCCTCCACCCCGTATTTGACAAGGCTGCCCTCAAGCGCGCTACCGTCGTAGCCAAGGGTCTTCCTGCTTCTCCGGGCGCAGCTACGGGTCAAATCGTATTCTCAGCCGATGAAGCCGAAGTTTGGGCCGAAAAGAAGAAAAAAGTTGTTCTCGTTCGTATTGAAACCTCACCGGAAGACCTTCGCGGTATGGCAGTTGCCCAAGGTATCCTCACAATGCGCGGCGGTATGACTTCTCACGCAGCCGTTGTTGCCCGTGGTATGGGTAAATGCTGTGTATCAGGAGCAGGCGAAATCCGCATCGATTACAAGGAAAAGACTCTCACCACCGGTGGAAAAACTTATAAAGAAGGCGACTGGATTTCACTCAACGGTTCAACCGGCGACGTTTATGACGGACAGGTTCCCACTACCGAACCCGAACTTGACGGCGACTTCGGCGCTATCATGAACCTTGCAGCCAAATATACGAAGACTCTCGTTCGCACTAACGCCGACTCTCCCCGCGATGCCAAGCAGGCACGTCACTTCGGCGCTCAGGGTATCGGTCTCTGCCGTACGGAACACATGTTCTTTGAAGGCGACCGTATCAAAGCCGTTCGTGAGATGATTCTTGCTTCTGACGTTGAAGGACGTCGCGTGGCTCTTGCCAAACTTCTTCCCATGCAACGTGGTGACTTTGAAGGAATCTTTGAAGCGATGGACGGCTTCGGAGTAACAATCCGTCTCCTTGATCCTCCATTGCATGAATTCGTTCCCCACCAGACCGCAACTCAGAAAGAACTTGCCGCAGAGATGGGCCTTTCTCTTGAAGAAGTCAAAGCTAAAGTTGACAGCCTCGAGGAATTCAACCCCATGCTCGGTCACCGTGGCTGCCGTCTCGGCATCACTTACCCCGAAATCACCGAGATGCAGACTCGTGCCATCATTGAAGCGGCCCTCGCTGTAAAAGCCCGTGGCATTGACGTTCACCCTGAAATCATGATTCCTCTTGTAGGTTCGCTCAAAGAGATTCAGAATCAGGCCAACGTTATTCACCTCACTGCGGCTAAAGTATTTGAGGAAACAGGCCACACCGTAATGTACAAGGTTGGTACAATGATTGAAGTGCCTCGCGCTGCTCTCGTTGCCAATCAGATTGCAGAAGTTGCTGAATTCTTCTCATTCGGTACAAATGACCTCACTCAGATGACATTCGGATTCTCACGCGATGACGCTCCCAAGTTCTTGAAATTCTATAAGGAGCACGGTATCATCAAGACTGATCCGTTTGAAGTGCTTGATCAGGAAGGTGTGGGACAGCTCGTTAAGATGGGTGTTGAAAAAGGACGCGCCACTAACCCCGACCTCAAGGTAGGTATCTGCGGCGAACATGGCGGCGAACCTTCATCTGTTAAGTTCTGCGCAAAACTCGGCATGAACTACGTAAGTTGCTCTCCCTTCCGTGTGCCCATCGCTCGCGTAGCTGCGGCGCAGGCAGCCATCGAAGACTAATCGCCAGTCACTGACCAATATATACGTAGGCCGTAATGCTCTGATAAATCAGGCATTACGGCCTACCATATTATTAAACATTACGTTTATAAGATTACTAAAGAAATTTTTGATTTGAACAATTATTTGGGGACAAAATATATACGGTGCCTCTCCAGTTTAGGAAAGGCACCGTTAATAATATTAGGGAAACAGTTGAAACGATTATTCGGCTTTCTTTGAGGCCTTTTTGCAAGCACGCTTAGCTGGCGCTTTTTTCTTTGCCTCTTCGGCCGGGGCTTCCTCAGCTTTTTTCTCGCGAAGTTTGTGCTCCTCGTTGTAATGTTCGATGTTCTTGCGCATTGATGAAACCTCTTTGTTAAGGGTTTCAATCTCGCGCTCCTGATTTCGGATTGTGGTTAGAAGCGCGTTAAGCTCTTCGTTTTCGATTGAAAGAGGATATTGCTCTTCAACGCGCACAATGAAATCGGAAAGTACATTCATGTAGTTTGTGAACGCTTGGAAAGGAGTCTCGTAGGGCGAGAATGTTGAGTGTGCAGCTCCATCGGCAAAATGCTTAGTCGACATATAATACAAATGATCAGCAGCCTGAAGATAAAGCCAGTCCTGTTTCAAGCGGCGGTCATCGCAAAGGCGAACTCGCTCAGCCACGGAATAAAGCTTATTGAAAGCCTCATTCTGAAGTTTATTTCCGAGCCACGCAGATGTGTCACGAGCCTCATCAGCCCAAGATATCGGGTGCATAATTGAAAGTTCACCAACAGGTTTGAGCTTACTAACAGCATCAGTCGGGGTCCAGAATTCAATACCGCGCTCTTTTGCAAAGTAAGGTATAGCCTCAAGGAACTGGAATATTCCGGTCTCGCGTCCATGGAATTCGCCGAATGTCTCAAGATTCATGAAGAGGTTGATAATTTGCTCTTCGGCGGGAGTGCTGGCAATCCAATCAACGTACTTATCGGCAGTCAGTGGATACTCATCCCATTCAGTGTGGCTGAAGCGACGAGAGATGTCATCGGAAAGTTTGGCGTTGCGAAGCAAAATCTTGAGCTTGGGAGCGCTGGCTGCGGAGTAAACGTAGTTAGGCGATTTCCATCCAAGGATATGCTTAGCGCCTTCGGTAATAACGCCCTTGAAGCCCATGTCGATAATCTGGGGAGCCATTTCATCGCAGTAGATAAGCTCGGTGTTGCGAAGCACTTTCGGTTTTACACCGAAGAGAGAGAATATTTTTTCATCATGGATCTTAACCTGATTTGCAAATTCCTCGGGGTCAGTGAGCGATGAGAGTGAGTGGGCGTAAGTTTCGCCAAGAATCTCAACGCGGCCGGTTGCCACAAGCTTCTTCATGATGTCAATGAATTCGGGCACATACTGCTCGAGCTGTTCGAGGGCCACGCCTGAGATTGAGAAGGCGCAACGGAAGCCGGGATATGTCTCGAGAAGATGAAGAAGCGTCTCGGCAGCGGGCATGTAGCTGCGCTGGGCTATACGAGTGAGGATGTCGTCATTGGCAAAGTCATCGTAATAATAATGGTCATTGCCGATGTCAAAAAAACGGTAGCGTTTCAGACGGAATGGCTGATGTATCTGGAAATAAAAACAAATTGCTTTCATGAGTTTTTTAATTTGATATTGAAATTTGGGGTTGAGGAAAAGGTTAACTATTGCCGATGACTTTCTTATAGATGTCAATCACTTTGGCGCCGGCTTTGTCCCACGTGATACGGTTCACTTCATCAAGACCGTCCTCACGCAGCTGTTTGTACATAGCGGGATAGGTGATGATTGAATGGATAGCGTCGGCCATGGCATCTATGTCCCAATAGTCAGTCTTTATGACATTATTGAGAATCTCAGCGCAACCGCTCTGTTTAGAAATGATTGAAGGAACGCCCATCTGCATTGCTTCAAGCGGCGAGATACCGAAAGGCTCCGATACTGAAGGCATGATGTAGACATCGCTGGCCTTAAGCATTTCATAAACCTGCTTGCCTTTCTGGAAACCCGGGAAATGGAAACGGTCGGCTATTCCTCTTTCGGCAGCAAGATTTATCATCTTGTCCATCATGTCACCGGAACCTGCCATAACAAAGCGAACATTATGATTATTTTTTAGCACCTTTGCAGCTGCTTCTACAAAATATTCAGGCCCTTTTTGCATTGTGATACGTCCGAGGAATGTCACAATCTTTTCTTTTGGCTTCTGAACCTGAACATTGAGCAGTTCTTCGCTTAGAGGCGTCACAGCATTGTGGACTGTGGTAACCTTAGCGGGATCAATACCATATTTCTCAATAACTGTCTGGCGTGTAAGGTTGCTGACGGTTATGATGTGATCAGCGTGTGCCATACCGTCTTTCTCAATTCCGAAAACCGTTGGGTTCACGTTGCCGCGTGAACGGTCAAAGTCTGTGGCATGGACATGAATAACAAATGGCTTGCCTGTGACTTTCTTCGCATGGATACCGGCCGGATAAGTAAGCCAGTCATGGGAATGAATCACGTCGAAATCCAAGGTACGCGCAATCACTCCCGCGCAAATTGAATAATTGTTGATTTCTTCAAGCAGATTATCAGGATAACGGCCTGAGAATTCTATACAACCAAGATCATTGGTGTGCAGATAGTTGAAATCAGCGTAGATATGATTACGGAGGTCGAAATAGAGGTCGGGCGACATAACTTTGCCTATTCTCTCATCGACATATTCGCGGTTGACATCACGCCATACAACGGGCACCTGCGAAGCTCCGATGATATGAGCAAAACTGCGCTCTTCATCACCCCAAGGTCTGGGAATAACGAAAGAGATGTCCATATCGCCACATTCCCACATGCCTTTAGTCAGACCGTAGCTGGCGGTTCCGAGTCCGCCAAGGATATGAGGTGGAAACTCCCACCCGAACATTAATGCTTTCATTTCTTCAATGGTGGGTTAAACGTTAAACTTCTTGAGGGTGGTAATAGTGCGCAAAACACCGGCCACATTCGTTGCATGGCTTATTGCGCCACGTCCGGAGAATGGCGGGTTGCCGTCGTAGAGCTGTGAAAGCGAACCGATGCAGCCATTGGTCATTTCATCTTCGTAGCCAATGAGCATGCGGTCAATATAGCTTACCCCGCTGTGACCGAACACGCGCAGATAAGCATCGGCGTAGAATCCGAACAGCCAGGGACGTGCCGGGCCGTTGTGGAGAGCCATTTCGCGTTCCTCAGGCGAACCGAGATAGAACGGACGGTAACCGAAGCTCTTGGGAGAGAGGGTGCGGAGGCCCTTAGGAGTGAGAAGCTCACGTGTTATTACATCAAGCACACCCTTGCGCTGGCGCCGGTCGAGCGGAGAATAATCAAGGCCAATAGCAACGGCCATATTCGGTCGAACCGACGGATCGGCGTAATTATCAACCACATAATCGTAAAGATAGCCGTAGTCATTAAGGAACGTGGCCACAAACGATTCTTTAAGAGTGTCGGACACTTCGGTCACGCGCTTGTTAAGATCGGAATATTCGGCTACGCCCTCGGTAAGATTCTTTGTGAAGATAAGCGCATTGTACCAAAGGGCATTGAATTCAACGAGATAACCAGTACGCGGAACAACCGGACGGCCACCGAGGGCAGCGTTCATCCACGATACGGGCGAATCGGTGCCAGATGTGCGGATAAGACCAGAAGGCTCAAGCTGAAGATTGGGGTGACGGTTGTCAAGGAGATACTCAATAATCTCCGAAATGAATGCGAGATATTTCTCGGAAGCGGCTTCGGCTCCGTAAGCCTTGGCATATTGTTGGAGGGCCCATATACACCACAGGGGGATATCGGGGAGGTCAATGCCACGTATGCGCTTGTCCTGCTCGCCTGTGATCATGAAATGTTCAAGAGCTTTGCGGCCTGTTTCCATTATAGCTTCGTAATCGGCACGATGGTCAATTGCAATTGTTGTGCCTGGGAGCGCCATGAATGTATTTCGGGCAAGAATCTTGCCCCAAGGATAGCCTGAAAGCAGGAACATTCCGTCCTTATCACGCAGATAGAACTGCTTTGCGGCATTCTTCAGACAGTTGAAGAAGCTGGTTCGGCAAGTGCGACTGGCAAATTCATTCTCGTACATTTTGGCAAGCGAGCGAGGCGATACCTCGGAAATGCCGGCCGAGAAGATTATTGACTCGCCTTTCTTGATTGGGATTTCAAAGTATCCGGGCACCCAAAGGTCTTCAGTGTAAGGCACTCCGCGTTCAAGGTCCTTCACGTACTCAAAGCCCTTGTACCAATTGGGTTCAGCCACCCAGGTTGGTTTATGGTTGAACTGCATGAAAAGATTCGGATAACCGGGATAGAGGCAGCCGCTTCTCCCGTTCTGAACGGGCTTGCACTCGGAATTGAGAGCATCGTTAGCCACTACGAGCTGATTCACTTCGCGGAATGCGAGCATCGGGCGGAAACGAAGGGTTGTTGGAGAATGAGCCTCCACAAGCGTGTAACGGATAAGGATGCGATTCTCGTTGGAGATGAAAATTTTCTCCTTTGTCAGAATCACACCACCAACACGATAAGTGGTACGGGGCACATTGTCGTAATCATACTCGCGGATGTATTTATGTCCATTCGGACTATAAACGCCTCCGCTGTAACGGTGCAGGCCAAGATTGAATGATGCACCATGCTGAATGACTGAAACGTCAAGCGAAGAAAGCATCACATGCCAGCTGTTGTCAAATTCGGGGATCGGTATCACCAACAAGCCATGTTGCTTGCGGGTGTTGCAATCAACCACCGACGTGCAGTGATAAGCACCCGCCTGATTAGTGCGGAGGGTCTCTTTCATAAGCGACTGCTCCAGATTAATCATGAGGTTTTTATCAAATTTCAAATAGCTCATGTAAATTTTGGTTTAGATATTTCAGAGGGTATTAAAATTAATTTTCACTTTTGCGAAAATAACCATTAATTGGAGAATACGCAAACAATAACGCGATTTTTTTATCAATTAGGTTAATTTTAATTTCAAAGAGGCTTAAACATGCGGTGTCAACGCTTTTTTCCCCTCCACTTTTCTTGAAATATGGCGGAGTTCCCACACAATCATGAGAAATGTCACGACGGTTGCAAGTACGTCGCTTGCAGGGAAAGCATACCACACCCCATTGAGACCGTAGCGGTCAGAGAGCAGCAACAAAAAAGGGATAAGGAATATCACTTGCCTGACAAGACTGAGAAATATCGACTTCCCAACCTTGCCTATCGACTGGAAAAAAGTTGTTGAGACAATCTGAAATCCAACCACACAAAAAGCCAGCATGGAAATCCGGAGCGCATTGTCGGTGACTGCAATAAGACTTGCGTCAGTGGTGAACGCACGTGCAATGACAGACGGGCATGTAAGGCCAACAAGGGCACCCATCGAAACTATTATAGTGCCACACGCCACAGCAAGGAAGTAGGCGCGCCGCAAACGCGACAACTGCCCTGCCCCATAGTTGTACCCCACAATAGGCTGCATGCCCTGACAAATTCCCACTACGACCATGGTGAGAAGAGACGTCACGGTGACAAATATACCGGAGGCGGCAACTGCACTGTCACCCCCGTACTTGTACAGCCTGGTATTGATAATCACGTTTATGAAGCAGCTTGCCAAATTTACAAGCGATGGAGCGGCACCAATTCCAATAATACTTAACACAACATGCCATCTAAGCCGGAAGGAGCCATGCACAAAACGCAGAGTTGTCTGCTTAAGCGTAAAATGATGCACTACTCGCAAAGCGAACACTGTCATAGCAATGTCGGTGGCGAGCGCTGCGCCCCGGATGCCCCACCCGAAACCAAATATGAAAAGCGGAGCCAGCACAAGATTGCATCCGGCGCCAAGGAACATTGTGGTCATAGCCTTAACCGGATAACCGGAAGCGCGCATTATATTATTAAGCGTAAAGCCAATGTTCATCACCAGCATTCCTGGCAGAATATACATCATAAAATCATGAGCGTAAGGCAGCGAAGCGTCACTTGCACCGAACAGCCGCAGGATATCATCGAGGAAAATAGCAAAGACTGTGAGATATACTGTTGCATTCATCAGTATGAGAACCAATGAATTTCCAAGAACATTCTCGGCTCCTTTCTGATTCTTGGCTCCAAGGAGAATAGAAACCCGCGCACTCGCGCCGGCTCCAATCAGCACTCCAAGAGCTGCCGAAATATTCATGACCGGGAAGGTGATTGCAAGCCCTGCAATAGCCTCGGGGCCGACACCCTGACCAATGAATATGCGGTCAATGACATTGTAGAGCGACATGACGAGCATGCCCACTACGGCAGGCAAACTATAATCCCAAAGCAGTTTACCAATATTTCCGGTTGCAAGAATATGCAGATTTCCCTGAACTGATTTCATATATTTATATTATATGCAAAATTAGTCAAAAAAGACTCCCCCTGCAAGACCTTCAGTATTTGCCGGCACGGATGCGGTAAAGCGTTTCTTTTGTAACGCCAAGATATGATGCAATCTGAGTTATGCTGGCGCGTTCAAGAATTTTCGGATAGCGGTTTATGAGCCAGTGAAAACGCTGGGGAGCCGAACATGTCTGAAGCATCACTATGCGGTCCTCAAGATCGGCAGTATGTTGGAGAATGCTCTTCAACAAATGTTTTACAAAAGCCACCGATATGGATTTATCAAATTGTTGCAAAACTTCATGGAATGTCTCAAACCTCACCATGGCAACCTTTGAGGTTTCAAGAAACTCAATGGTGGCAAGATAGTCTTCATTAGAAAGCAATGGATGCGAAAGCGAAATAACCTCTTCCTCGAAGGCGAAGGAATAGGTGTGTTCTTTTCCGGAACTCAGGTAGAACACCCGAGCCGAGCCAGTAATAATGTAATAAAGATAAGAGCGCATCTCGCCTATGGCCGAAATGGTATCACCACGTTTGAAGGTTTGTTCCGTGATAATCTGTTGCAAAGCTTGCGCCATTCCGGGAGTGCGGGCCGTCAGTTTATTAAATTCATCAAAAAGGCTTGGCATGCTATTGTTTGTTTGTTGGAAGCGGCGTCACAAAAGACACCACTTTTGATTTGACTTCAAACGGAGTCCCAGCCGACTGCCTGGGACGTCTTGAGAGCGTATAGAAGAAGGATTGCTGCAAATCCCATGAGCGGCAACTGACCTGACGGGTCTCACCCGCCGGAATGTCACAGCCCACGCACACAATGCGGCTATGGAGCATGCGTCCGTCAAGGGCAAGATAGGAAAATTCTACCGTCAGCGAGATTATACGGCGGTCAGTGCGGTTAATCACAAAGAATGTCTCGCGATTGGAACGCAAGGGCTTGTCGAAGCCTGACAGCACCACTTGCCGAATCGCAGAATCGACCGTGATAGTGTCATACATAGGCTTCTGCGATCCTATCTTCTCGGCATCGACTTTCAGACCGCGGCGAGTGGTTCGTTCGGCCGGGAGCTGGAGGCAGAAGGCTGCGGCAAGCGCCACAAAGAATCCGAATACAGTCAGGCGTTTCATAGCTGTCAGAGGTACACCGGTTCAAAAGGCAAATCAGGGACTGGAAACACGCGCACACATCCCTCGGCCGGAGCCGAGTTATGATTCTGCCTCACAGAATAACGCCACATATACGGGAGCAAGCGCCATAAATTGACGGACAGTGCACTTTTCCTCGGTTCGAAAACCATGCGTGAGTCGCCGGCATCAAGCTTTACAGTGAACCCCTTGGGAGCCGACATCCGCGACCCAATGCTTTTGGTGTAAATCCGGGCATCGTAAACTTCCTCCGAAGCCGAACGGCTGACATGGCCTATGATTGTGCCCGGCCTCAAGGCTCGATTGGGGGCCTGAATCAGATATATTCTGTAGCCTTCGGAATCCGATGTGTAGTTTCCGCTTTCAGCGCCGTCACGTTCTATTGCCACCGTAAACCCTTGACCGGTGAATTGCCAGATGCCTTCAATATGATGCAGCGGCATGGATGCGAGACGCTCTTTGATTTTGCTGACCGAAAATTCAGGCTCTATTAGAGAAAAGCGTGGAAGTTCATCGAGAAATCTTTTAGACGCATAGCAATTGACGGCATGCAGACACGCAACCGTCAATACCGAGAGCATCATCAATATTCTCTTAACTTTATCCACAGTCCAGAAAGTTTACACGCCGAAATGATATGAGAAACCGAAGCTGAATATCTCTTTCAACTGAAATTTATGCCACTTATCGCTGTCGGCCGGACGCGGCGTGCGGGTGTCATAGCGCATGTAGAGATAGAAGCGCGTTGAGAGGAACTTGTTGATATTGAAATCAACAGTATGTTCCCAGTCGGCCTGAAACTTCTCGTAATCGGTGAAAGCGAAAACGCGAGAATTATAGACTATATTATAGGCAATTTTCCACATATACCGCACCTCGGCACTCGAACCGAAGTTGTTGACGGAATGCTTGCCGGGTTCAATACCATAATTCGCCGGATTAAGTTCGGAATTGGTGCAGGTTTTCAAATTCCACGAAAGCGGTGAGATAGAGGCTCCTAAGTTAAAGCTCTTTTTAGGCGACTCATAATTATACGTCATACCGAGACCCACATTAAGTTCACCGGGCGACATAAAAGCTGACCTCAGATTCCGCGAGTTAGTGGGGTAGCTGTTGAACACCTGAGTCTTAAACATTAGATTAGCCGAGTAATACCATCTTTTCGCAGCCTTAAGTCCGAAGGTTGAATTGACCTGAAAAACATCTTCGGTAAGGTTTATGGTGTGTATGCTGTCGTCAGGAGCGCTATTCAATGCAAGTTTATATGAAACAGTTGTTTCAAAGAGCACTTTAGGATGGAATTGCTGATTGAGTTTCACATGATATGAAGCCTGCCCTATGAGATTCAGGTTATTGTTGCCACCCTGATACCAGTTGGGCGAAACATAGGCCTGCGAAAATTGCAGGGAGGCATTGAATTCATGAATCCACTTTTTATAAACGATATCGGGATTAATCTCAAGCTTTTCAACCTCATTGGTGGGCTTTATCTCCTCGACTACAATGCTTGTGGTCACGGGATCAACGAAGGCTCTGTAGGATTTCGGTGGCTCCGGGAGTTTGGCAACATTATAACGTATCAGCTCAGGATTCCTGAAAATGTAATTCTGACGCGCGCGATTGAGAAGCGCAAATGAGGCATTGTAATCATCAAGCCACTCAAATGCCGAAGCAAACTCCCCGCGGTCAGGCGCTGCGAGGGGCACGCTGTCAAGCAGCTCATAGGTATCATAAACCGCCGGCACGTAAAACTCGGAAGTAGCAAGGTTATATTTTCTTGTGGGGACAGATATGATGCTGTCAAAATCCGGGCGGTCAATCAAAGGAATGACTTCGCTCTTACGCGAAACTATTTCTGCAAAATCAATTGAATCGTGATTGCAAAGATTGCGGCTGAAAAATTCCGACAAACTGCGCTGTCCTGCTGCGGGCAATGCTATGGCCGAAATCAATGAAGCTATGGTTATGAAGCGTTTAGCTGAAAGCATAATAGTATGATGTGTAAGAAATTGTAATGATTAGCAATTATTCCGGGGAGTCAATGCAAAATTAGCGATTATATTTGGAATAACCTAAAGAAATCACAACGACCGCGATGCCAAATGCACCGCGGCCGCCATTTAAGGATGTGGTTGGTAGCTTATCTGACAACCACTTTCTGAGATTTGCCCATCGACTTAACGATGTAAACTCCTGATGCTGCTTCAACCGTAATTCTTGCGGAGTTATCGCTCGCTATGGCCCGGCCGAGAGTATCATAGACCGTCACAGCTTTTTCAGCAGGATTTACAATGGTGATTATGCCGTCTTTGACGCGGACTGTGATTCCGGCACCGGCGAGTGATTCACTGATTCCGGCTAAATCAACCTCGGCATCATTTGATGCGGGTGATTCACCTTCATTGTAAACGGCAGTCACATTGTAAGTGGCCCTCTTGCCGTCATAGTCCGAGTGGATAAAGCTTGTGGAAGCCACAGGGGCATTGTTAAGAAGACGTCCGTTGCAGTATACGTTGTAGCCGGCAACTGTCAGGCCCTTGTAGGGATTGGCTGCCTCGAACGAAATATCATCGACAAGGAGGAAATATTTATTCTCGGAGGTGCAGCGTATGGCGAAGTATTTTGCGCCCTCGGGCACATCGAATGAATATTCGGTCCATAATGCCGGAGCTTCGTTCACCTCTTGGCCTACGAGTATAAAATGTTCGGGATTGGGGTCGGTTGTGGAATATAGGAACTGGAATGTGTCGCGGCCATAGGTCACAATCGGGCTCTTGGCGTAGAACGTGATTGTCTGAGCGTTTCCGCTGAGCATGGGCGAGATGAGCCAGTCGTTGTTGGTGCCACCGTTCATGCATCCTACACAGCCAAACGACTGATTCCCTGAATGAGCCTCAAAATACTCGTAGAGATAGTCGGGACACTGAGCTTTCTTGTGGTCAAAGACCATGAAAGCCATCTTCTGCGCAAGGTTGGGATAATTGAGGTAGGTGCCACCGTAGGCCATAATATTGGTATAGCTACCGTCAAGGTCAATCATAGTCCAGTCGCCCACATAATCGGCAGCGACTTCGCTGTGCGACATTCCAATTGAGAACGGCACGTAGTTTTCGGCGCCATCGGTAATCTCAATCTGATTCTCAGCGGGGATTTCAGGGGCTACCCAAGAGAGAGCAATGTCACTGCCAACAATCTGGGCATTGAGTTGAGCGGGAGCCGGCAGATTGTTGTTAACCACTGCAATTTCAGTCTCGTTTGAAGAATTGTTTTCAGCGTTGACATCAGCGTCGCAGATAACGTCAATGCTATAGACTGCTGAAGTGGCTGTTGCGGTGCAGTAAGTGTCAGTGAGGGTTACGACGTTGCTCTGATTGAAGTCAAGGCCCTCATATTCGGCTGTGCTGACCACTTCACCGTCGCGCTTCAACCGGGCACGGAATCGGCCTGAATTCAACGCTCCGTAGTTAGTGACTTTTGCGCTGAATGCCGCCTCAACACCCGGGCGGATCATGCTGGGTGCCGTGTAGTCGCTCACTGCGAGGTCAATCTTGTCCAGTTCATAAATCTGCATATTGTCTATTGCAGCGCGGTATCCGGTGCAGTAATAAACAATCTTCATCTGCACATTATGGCCCTTATATTTCTCGAGCGAAGTCTGATGGTTGGTCCAGGCGCGGTGTTTGCCTTCGCTAATGGGGAACTGGTCGATTTTCTCAAAGCCGGCGCCGTCGACATTGGCGTAGACTTCAAAGAAGTCGGTACCGTCCTCCTGGCAAACGTACCAGAACGAGAACACGGGATGCTCGCAATCGAGATTGGCGATGGCTGAATGCACTTCACCGAAGTGGCCTGAGTAGCCGGCAAAGAACAGATACTGCCCGTCGCCGTCCTGATCGTAGATTTCTGATGACACGGTCCATTCCGAAAGCGAATTGGAAACCGTGGTTATGTATTTCGAGGTCTCAGAGCCGAAAGTTTCCGTGAATGGTAGAGTGTAGGGCTTTCCTACAGGAGTGGGGACAGACAGGAGGAAGTCTCGGTCATTATTGCCCTTTTCAGTGCACGGGAACACGAGGAAATATTCAAAAGTCTGCTCGGTTTCAGGAGTGCAGAAATTGAAGGTGTACTCCGTGTCCCTGATTCCACGGCCAAAGATTTTAAGATTCTCAAAGCGACGCTTGCCCCCCACGATATAGGTGACGAGGTCGGGGTTGAGCGGATTGCCTTCAATATCGGTTGTGGGTGCGTCCCAAGTCACCTTCACTTCGCCGGGATTGGCGGTCTGCATAGCCTGGATGTTAGTGATTGGTGCAGGAATATTGACTCCTACATATACTCTTGTTTCGCCGGCAGGGCTTGAACCATAGACATTATAGGCTACGGCAGAGTAAGTGTGATAATCCGATTCCGTGAATTCATCGGTGAACGAGAATGCCTGACCCGGAGCGGGAGACGCTTCGGTGCGAATCACTTCTCCGTCGCGACTGATTTCGAGCTTGTTCATTGTCACTGCCTCGCCGTTAAGGTCAAATTCGGGAGCCGTAACCACTACGTTGACCTCCTTCCTGCCGTTAAAGTCTGGAGTAGCCACGACAGCGGGGGCTGCGGGAGCTTTCATGTTGACGGGAGCGCTTATGCTCACATTGTCGACGTAAACGCCATAACGTCCGCGGGGACTCATGATGCGCACAGCGAAATAGTAAACGCCTGCCTTGTCGACCTTCACGTCAATTTCGGGGCGGTGAGTCTCGCCGTCGGAGAGCGTAGCGGGTCCGTAGAGAGTGGTGGCGAGTGCTTCAACAGTGGCTGCGTTGCCGAAAAGGATTTCTATGTCCTCAGCATCTGTTGCGCCGCGCTGCACAATGTCGACTCCGAAATGATAGACGTTTCCGGGAGTGAGGTAAACGCCGGGGGTAACGAGGTAATCATCGGCCGGGCCGGAGATATTGAGTCCGGAGTAAACATTCTGATAGGGCTGCCAGTAATACCATGTCACTCCATCGTTATTGCCGTCGAGGAACGTAAAATCGGGCGCTCCGGTTGAGAAGTCCTGATAATAAGGCAGTGTAATCTGTCCTTGAATGCCCTCGGGATTGACATCGACCGACACCACAGCCGACTCGCTGCGTGCATCGCCGGCGATGGCCGTGACGGCTATGTTGTAGTTGCCGGCAGCCGCTACGGTGATTTCTTTGCTCACAGAAGCGCCCGCTTCGGCGCTGCCCCGGGCTGCAATATTGTCGTTGACTGCAATTTCATAGCTGAGCTCACCGCTGAGTGCTGCTCCCGCGACATCCTCGGCAGGCATTTTAAAGTTTACGGTGCCGGTGAGCTGATTCTTTTCAAAGTTCACGCTGAGAGCTTCAGGAGCTTTCGGCGCAACCGTCTCGGCTACTGAGCCGTGGCGAACCACGTACATGCCCACGAGTTCCTCATTGTCGGCCAGGTCATAGAGCTTGCTTGCGTTGGCTGTTTTTGTATCGACCGTGTAAAGCGCCGAGCCTGCTGAATTCGACGTGGCAACGTAAAAAATACCTGTGGCCGTGTCGATTGTGCCTGAAGTAAGGTTCTGGCTTGTAAGGCCGGTTTGTCCTATAACGGTGAGCGCCCCTGTGGCAAGGTCCACTTTCGAGAGCTGCCCGTCGGTGTCAACGGCAAATAGAGCACCGCCGGCGTCGAACGCACAGGCAATCCAAGCCTTTTCGAGCGGGCAGATGGTGTTGCGTGTGGCAGTGTTGGTGTCAAACTGTCCGAATTCGTAGCCATCGTTATCGGCGTTGTGGAAGCAGCCGTAGACTGCATTGGAAGTCTCATCGTAGGCCATGTCGGTGCTGCACAGGGTGGCATCGAATTCATAGCTTGAATAGACCTGCGACCAGTCGGAGGTTGCATATCCGGCTACTTCAACCCAAACCGAGCCGCCCCCGAAATCCGTGTAGTTGCTCACCCAGAAAGTGTTGTCACCGATGTAGCCTGCGCCTCCGTTGCAGTAGAACTTCTGATTGTCCTGCTCAACGGCGGTGAAACCGTAGGCCGAAGGCTCAAAGGAATATATACCGTACTGCGACGCGCCTCCCCATGAATCAGCGCCAATGACGGCGGTGTAGATGAGCGGAGCGGTCGAGGCGGCATAAGGTTTCAACGATGCATCGGGCGTCAGTGAAGAGTCCTTGGCTCCGAGCAGATGGGAGCGGAGAGAGCCGGCGGGTCTTCCCGGAAGCATTCTCGCATCAGCCGGGGCAGCCTTGAAGTCGGGACGGCGGGACTGCAGCTCCGGCCTCACATTCTTTGCCGCCGGCAGCATGGCCTGAACCGTAGCGCCAAAGGCAAGCAGAATGGCTCCTGCTAATGCTTTGATAATTGTTTTGTTCATAAAAATGTGATATTAAATGATTTGGATGATTTTACTATGTGAAATGCCAATATTGCGAATTGTGTCAGGGGGTAAAAATATTTTCCGGAGAAATTATTCTCTGCCCGGCGGGAAAAACTCTAATATATTGCCAAAATCCGACGCTATAAATATTTATGCCGCAAATATATCTAAATTATTCAAAATATGAATCATAATTCCGTAAATATTTTTAACGCCGGCTAAAACTGCCCTAAGAAAAGGATGGATAATTGTATGGAAAGCCAAAAAGTAGTAACTTTGCAGCCGATACATTTGAGAACCATATATAAAAAACTATAATACAATGGACTTTATTGAAGAGTTAACCTGGCGTGGAATGATTCATCAGGTAATGCCGGGAACCGATGAACAGCTCAAGAAAGAAATGACAACGGCCTACCTCGGCATTGACCCCACCGCCGACAGCCTTCATATAGGCCACCTTGTTGGCGTGATGATGCTCAAGCATTTCCAGCGTGCCGGCCACAAACCCATAGCCCTGGTGGGCGGTGCCACGGGAATGATCGGCGACCCCTCCATGAAGAGTCAGGAACGCAAGCTTCTCGACGAGGAGACCCTGCGCCACAATCAGGAAGCCATCAAGCGCCAGCTCGCCAAATTTCTTGACTTTGAAAGCGATGCTCCCAACGCAGCCGAAATGGTCAACAACTACGACTGGATGAAAAACTTCTCGTTCCTTGAATTCATACGCGACGTTGGCAAGCACATCACCGTCAACTACATGATGGCCAAAGACTCCGTGAAGAAGCGTCTTGGCGGCGAGAATCAGCAGGGAATGTCGTTCACCGAATTCTCCTATCAGCTCGTTCAGGGCTACGACTTTCTCAACCTCTACCGCGAAAAAAACTGCAAGCTCCAGCTCGGCGGCTCCGACCAATGGGGCAACATCACCACAGGCACCGAACTCATACGCCGCACCGTGGGTGGCGAAGCCTATGCCCTCACCTGCCCGCTTATAACCAAGGCCGACGGCGGCAAATTCGGCAAAACCGAAAGCGGAAACGTATGGCTCGACCCGCGCTACACTTCGCCCTACAAATTCTACCAGTTCTGGCTCAACGTTTCCGATGCCGACGCCGAGAAATACATCAAGATTTTCACCTCGCTCAGCCGTGAGGAAATCGAAGCCCTCATTGCCGAACAGAACGAGAATCCCGGCCTCCGTCCGCTCCAGAAACGCCTGGCAAAGGAGATTACAATCATGGTTCACTCCGAGGCCGACTACAATGCAGCCGTTGAAGCCTCGCAGATTCTTTTCAGCAACAAGGCCGGCGACATCCTCAAGAAGATTGATGAGCCTACGCTTCTTGCCGTTATGGAAGGCGTTCCCCGCTCGGAAGTGAGCCGCGCCGACATTGAAGCCGGAATCAAGCTTGCCGACCTCCTCACCGAGAAAGCTCCGGTGTTCGCATCGAAAGGCGAAATGCGCAAGATGGTCCAGGGCGGCGGAGTCAGCGTGAACAAGGAAAAGATTTCCGACCCATACGCCGAAGCTTCGACCGACATGCTCCTGAACGACAAATACATACTCATTCAGCGCGGCAAGAAGAACTATCATCTTCTCATAGTGAAATAATCCTCCCCAACTGCAACATAAACGGGTGCTGGCCTCCAAAGTCAGCACCTTTTTTATACCTCCCCTCCAGTCAGTGATTTCGAGTGATTACGGTGATTACGGTGATTACGGGTGTAATCATTGTAATCAATATGGCCGGGAAGGTCACTGATGGCTGGCAAACATAGCTCCATCGCCTTTCCAAGGCTCATTTCAGCCGTATGACATGCGAGGTGTTGCAAATCTATGATTCCGCTATCTGTGTAGGGATATCCCTTTGGGATGTATTGTTGGTAATCAGGGCACAAGCCGAAATTACGGTGCATATGTTAAAATCGGGAGATTAGAGTGTTAAAAATTTAGGCGTATAGTTTGACG
>ENA-ORCP01000724-ORCP01000724.1-human-gut-metagenome-genome-assembly--contig:-NODE-724-length-29293-cov-5.247604_pt1 | contig 29293 bp, 17 predicted proteins | sample MGYA00242990_ERZ507991 | MGnify/ENA primary metagenome ERZ507991 (study PRJEB26167, sample SAMN06115496) | human gut metagenome | host: Homo sapiens | place: China:Henan | collected 2015-05-07 | study... | reverse complement strand
TTTTCTTTTTACAACAAAGTTCAAAAACCCGAAATTCAGAAGTTTTGGGGAGCTTTATCTGAGCGAGGAGCCAATAAAGGGATCTTCATTACGACAAGTGATTTTAGTGCGGGAGCGAAGGAGAGTGCGAGAAATGCTAAAATTGTGCTTATTGATGGATCTGAACTTTGTCGACTTATGATAGAATATGGAGTGGGAGTTTCGGTTAAAACGGTCTATGAGATAAAACGAATTGATACCGACTACTTTCATCCCGAGGGTTAGCCTTATGAGTTGTTGTCCGAAGTCAATTTTTTAATTAACTTTGCAAACGATGACTCTGCCTTCAGCTTGCGGTTATATCAGATTTCTTGTTCTTGAATACTGTTACAAGGTAACCTTTAATGATAATTAGCTTGTTCTGATAATTATATCATCTATAACTTATTGAAATATATGTTCACTGGTTTGTCGTTATTTGCAAGCGCGGGAATCGCTGAGATGAATTTGGGGAGATATGTCAATTTCATATTAGGAAATGAATTGATGCCTCTTCGCTCAAGGGTTCATGAATTTTGGCATCCGCGAACCGAAATGATATGCGGTGATATAACATCTGACGTAATTAAAGAGTCCCTCATCACAAAGTCCATAGCCGGTAAAGTGGATTTCATATTGGCAACTCCTCCTTGTCAGGGGGTTTCGCTTATTGGAAAGAACAAGAGAAATTCACAGTGGATTGAGGATCCGAGAAACTTTTTGATTTTCCATGCTTTGGAGATTGTGGACCGTCTGCGCCCTAAGGTGGTTGTTATTGAGAATGTTGACCGTTTTGCCAAGGTTTTTTTCCCATATAAGGGAGGGTTCAACTCATTGACAGAAATTTTGCTTGATCGTTATTCAGATGTCTACAACATAACATCTAACATATATAATTCGGCCGACTATGGCGTTCCTCAAGCTCGAAAAAGGCTGATAATAGTTATGACAAGAGGGAATGTCTCATTTTCAAAGCCGCTGCCCTGCGATCATCAAATAACCGTGGCCGAGGCCATAGGCGCTCTGCCAAGCCTTGAATCGGGCGAAACGTCCAATCTTAAGCATCATAATGCCCGGGTTCATACTCCTGCCCATATTGAGTACATGCGTAATACTCCTACCGGTAAGTCGGCTTTCCAAAATGAAGTGTATTATCCGCGCAAGGCCGATGGAACGCGGATAATTGGCTATCCTTATACCTATAAACGCATAGATTGGGATAAGCCGGCTCCGACAATAACAATGCGGAGTGATATTATATCATCCACACATACAGTGCATCCCGGGCGCCCTCTCGGCAATGGTTTGTACAGCGATGCCCGGGTCCTGACGCTCAGGGAGCTGTTTATTCTTTCTTCCATTAACCCCGACATTGATTTGCCCGTTTTCGCATCGCAGAATCAAATTCGGTATATGGTAGGGGAGGCTGTTCCTCCATTGCTTATGGAGGCAATTTGTAAAAACATAAAATGTGGTGATTGATGAAAGGTGCGTCATTATTTTGCAGTGCCGGCGTAGCCGAGACTTATTTCAACGATTGCGATATCGATATCGTGGTTGCCTCTGAATTGCTTCCGAAGCGTTGCCATATTCACGACTGGCTTTATCCGTCATGTAAAACAATTTGCGGCGATATAACTGATCCAAAGGTTTTTGACTCCGTTAAAACTGAGATAATAAAAAACGGTTGCAAGTTTCTGATAGCAACCCCTCCGTGTCAGGGTATGAGCAGCATGGGAAAAAAAGACTATGTTGCCGATGAACGCAACTATCTCGTTTTCTCAGCGTTTAGAATGATGGATGAATGCGATTTTGATTATGTCCTGATTGAGAATGTCCCAAAGTTCCTTGAGCTTTATTTTCCTTACAACGGACGGGTGTGCAGATTGATTGAAATTGTCAACGAAAAATACGGTACGGCATACAATATTGAGTCATTTGTGCTGAATGCTAAGGACTATGGCGTCCCCCAAAGCCGTCCGCGCGGATTTATAAAGATATGGAAAAAAGGACTGGAATGGGCTAATCCATCGCCGCAGCCTGAAATCACACTCCGCGAGGCTATAGGCCATCTGCCGTCACTGGAGGCGGGAGAGGACAGCGGCATAAAATGGCATAAAGCTAAGCCGCTGAATGAAAGATATACTCTCGCAATGAAGCATACGCCTGAGGGTAGAAGCGCCTTTCAGAATGAAGTCTACTATCCCACCACGGCAAAAGGCACGAGAATGAAAGGCTTTCATAACACTTTTGCCCGCATGAGTTGGGATGAGCCGTGTCCGGCTCGTTGCATGAACAGCGGGAATATTGGAAGTCACAATAACGCCCATCCCGGACGGGCGCTTCCCGATGGAACCCGCTCCGATGCCAGAGTGTTAACTTTGCGTGAGTTATTCATTGTGTCATCTTTGCCTGCCGACTGGAATCTGCCCGACTGGTGTACTGACCAGTTTATCCGTGAAATAGTCGGGGAGGCTATACCTCCCAAATTCAGTCAGGAGATAGTAAAAGGAATAGGAAAGAGTAAAAGGAATAGAACCATGATTAATCTGCTACGCACTCAGGAACACCGTTGGACAATTGACAAAAATGTGAACGATAAGACGCTGTTGGCCGGATTTGCCGCTCTTATGAGTCAGAAACGCTCTTTTCGTTTGGATGAGTTGGTTGATGATTCCATTACTCAGGGGAGAGTTAACAGCCCTCGTGACTCACATGGCAATCTTAATAGGGCCGGTTCGCAAATCACCACCGGAGTCCGATTGTTACAGGCTAAATATTACATGCTTGGCTATGATGTGAATGTCAGGCATTCAGGCTCTAAGAAATTTATGCCATCGCCCATGCTGATTAATTATCTTGAGTCAGCTGATGATGAGGTGGCTCAGGCTAATAATTTTTTGGTCAATCTGTTTGCTATTCAATATCCTAATCCAGCCAACCGCACTCCAGAATGCTTTGAAATTTATGCCGGGAGGCTTATCGTGAAACTATTGCTTGAACCCCGTATTGACAGAAAACTGTATATCGATGAATTCGTGTGGTTCTTACCATTTATTGAGCGGATTGATGCGAAGATATATGAAGAACTTGTGGCAAGTATTGTTGAATTTCGCGCCCTCTCGTATGAGGCCAAAATGGAACTGTTCAGCAGTGTTCCGAATTTCGAGAAGCTTTTTGCAAATGTGATGCATGAGGTAAACTATTATTTCCTCAGGCTATTTCAAAGCATGGGTGTCATTGACATTATTGAAGACAGGAACCATAATGAAGGTCAGCTGCTGCGTTTCCTCCATTCCGTAACGAAGAATAAGCGGACCGACCAGCTTGTCTATACTTACCGCAATGATGCCTATGCGGCCAACAAAAGATATTCCGGGTTTGCTGTTCTCTCTCCGCAAGTCTTTGATTCGGCCTTGAAATTGAATGCGGCTTTCAGCGCATTTGACATTCCTACTAAACAGACCGATGATGATATCTATAATTTGCAAGATTGGTATACTACAATTTACGAAGTAGAACCGCTGGCATATCTTAACTGTATCAACACCAAGATTGACCGTAAGAGTGAAATTCAGGCTATTGTCACGGAAATGGTTCGTGCATCAAAATTCGGAAGCCACGACGGGAAGGAGTTTGAGAATGCTCTCAAACCTTTCATGGAGCTGTTTGAAGAAACGGTTGATGTGCAGATAATTTCCGGGTCGGGAAACACCGATTTGCTGTGTAACATGGAGGAGAAACCGGATGGGATTACATATAAAATGAATATCAATGCCAAAACCCGCGGGCATGCTCTTTCAGAGATAAATCCAAGGCGACTAATGAATCATATTCGCCGTCATGGCGCTGAATTTTGCATGGTAATCGCGCCGCGTTTTGCATTGGGCGTAAAGGAGGATATCCGCAATACGCCTATTGTAGTGGTCAAGTCGGAAGTCCTTGCCAATTACTGTTTCTACGAATGCACCCAGTCAGGGCGTGATTATGCCGACTTTTCATCGATCAAGCAAATAATAGATAACAATAAGGGAAAGGACATTACATCCCACATTGAGAATTTAACAATTTCAAGATACGCATTATAAAGTTATGGAGGAGCGGAAGTTTACGCCGGAGATGATTGATGCTCTGGGCGAGAATGAGATTTTTGTATTTGGCAGCAATCTGCAAGGCATGCATCAGGGCGGTGCCGCTCGTGTGGCGCGCCTTAAGTTCGGCGCGGTGTGGGGCGTTGGCGTGGGGCTGCAGGGTCAGTCGTATGCCATTCCTACAATGCAAGGGGGAGTGGACACAATCAAGCCTTACGTTGATCAGTTCATTCGCATGGCTGCATTGCTGCCGCAGCTCACATTCTATGTTACACGCATAGGCTGTGGCATTGCCGGATTCCGCGATGCCGATATTGCGCCGTTGTTCCGCAATGCTTTGGAATTGAGAAATGTGGTTTTGCCACGCAGTTTCGCAGACATATTAAACGGGCGACAGATCTAACCGAAGACCCATCGCCCGCCGCGTCATGCAATTTTTGATGAAAATGAAGGAATCTTATCTATTACTTCATGAACGCTACAACTACCATTATTTCTGTACCTTGACGGTTGATTATCCTGTAACTGCCTGCTGCTGCACTTACCACGAGAGTTTCGGCATAGTTCAGATGGAAATGGCGTCCTTCGGCAGTGACGACTTCGGCTTCCTGACCTTCAACAAGATTGAGCACATGGCATTTGCCCTCGGTTTGGATTTCCACGGATGAACCGATATTGTAACGGTTCACGTCGTAGGAGTGATTGCGATGTGTTGGCAGATGCCAGCGTTGCCAGTCGAGGCCTGCGCTTATGAGCGACGGTTTTGAAACAAGCTCTTCCTTCACCTTTGCCCCTTTGCGGTCAAAACAGAGGTTCTCCATCGCACGGCGAATGTTGAGGGGGCGCGGTTTGCCGTCGAGGTCAAGTGAGAGCCAGTCGTACATCTTGAAGGTGAATATGTAGGGAGTGGTGCTTATTTCAAGAACCAGATTGTTGCGGCCTGAACTGTGGAGAGTGCCCGGAGGGATGAGGAAGAGATCGTGCTTGTGGGCCGATTCGGCGTTAATGTAACGGTCAACGTCGAGAGGAGTGCCGTTCTCGAAACTTTCGGTGAGGGCATACTCGAATTTCTTAGGTTCAATGTCGTCTTTGAATCCGAGGTACACAACCGAATCCTTGCAAGTGTCAAGAATATAGTAGGTTTCTTCCTGAGTTAGCACCTCGCCGAAATTTTTTTGTATGTAAGGGCGTTGTGGATGGCACTGTATGGAAAGGTTGCCGCCGTCGAAATTGTCGAGGTAGTCCATGCGGATGGGGAATTCATCACCATAAGCAGTGTAGCAGTCTGTTCCTACCACGTTTTCGCCGGCTTCGAACATCAGTGAGTCAAATGATACTTCGAGCATTGAGCTGTCGCTTGAGAATATAAGCCCGTTTTCAGGTACTATAAGCTCGAATGACCATGCGTAGTTGGGCACATCGGCCGGAAGGGCAGGAATATTCTTGCGTATCCACTGGCCTCCCCATGCTCCGGGCTCAAACCAGGGGCGAACGCGGAATCCATTGCGCGACATACTCTGCAGACCCTCGCGAATGTCGCTACCCTCGGCCCATGTGATAACGCCTTCGCGCTGGCCGTCGACCATTACATCGATTTTCGGCATGAGCGTTTTCTTGTGGCGGTTGAGCACCACCCAGTCAATGAAATAGAAACGTTTGTACATTTTTTTTGGCGCATCAGGTGCAATGGCTCCGAGGTTAAGCACATTGCCGGCGCGTGAGCGGAACTGGATTTCATTCTTGGGGATGTCAACATAGACCACCGGACCATCCCAGCCTGCGAGTGCGGCGCCGGGACCGTAGATTATATTAACGTCGGCGTTGCTGTCGGGACGTATGGCCGCGAGTTTTTCCTTATCGTAAAAATCGACAAGCTCAATCTGTGCGCGGAAACCGAAAATGGGGTCATCGCCGCCAAGATAGGGCTTAATCAACGAGTCTATCTCGGCTTCGGGGCGGAAGGCCGCAGTTGCGTCCCACACCAGAGCTTTTAGTCCGAGTTGGACAAATGCCTCGGCAAGTTTCTCAACGAATATGCGGAATCGCACGCCAACATAGCCGTCGACAATTATCGTTTTGTTGCCGGCCAGTCGCTCGGCCAGAGATTTGAAATCGCAATGTATTTTGTCGTGACCCAGGTCATAAACGGGGTAGGGGTCATAACTGCCCGGCTGCTGCTTTTTTTCAACCGGGAGAAGAAGCTGCTTAGTGTTTCGTAGTTGAGTCATGTCGTGGTTTTTAATTGTTATGTTAATCCTTGAACAGAGAGGCGGCTCCAACGAGGGCTGCTTTGTCGGAGAGCGTGGATAGTTTCACGTTTACGGGATAGCCCGAAAGAGCCAGGTGTGATTCAAGTGAATTTCCGAAATGAGTGTGGGCTCTGGCAATGTTCCCGCCGAGCAGAAGCGTGTTGGAGCGGAACTTGCGCAAGAGCGGAAGAGAGAATTCGGCCAGCCTTTTGCCGTATGATTCAAATAGTTCCACGGCGCGCGGGTCATCGGGGCAAAGTTCGGCAATATCTTTCACGCCGGTCACGGTTTCACCGGTAATCCCTTTCCAACGACGTATGAACCATCGGGTTGAGAATGCTTCATCGGCAATCCCGTTCTCGAACGGCAGATGATATACCCAGCCGTTCCAGGGCACTTCATTGCCTGAGATCACAAGTTTTCCGGAGGACACGAAGCCTGAACCGACGCCCGTTCCGAGCGTGAGGGCCACAACGCGATCACATCCTTTTGCTGCACCGCCGAAACATTCGCCGAGTACAAAGGCCGAAGCGTCATTGACAAACCGGAAGTTGCAGGTAGGTACGCCCGCTATGAATGACGGTAGTGTGTTTCGCACATCAAGACCAAAAATCTGTTCGTATTTGCTCACGCCGTGTATGAGCGATACTCCGTTCGGATAGTCGAATGGCCCGGGAATGGCAATGCCTACTCCGGCGACACCTATTGGGAAAATTTCGAGGGTAGAGAGTATGTTTGCCTGCCACGCATCTAAAATTTCCATGGCCGAAGCTTTGCTGTTGACCGGAGTGACCTCGACGGGCGTGAGCACACGCGCTGTTTCAAGGTCAATGACGGCCGAGCTCAGATGGCTTCCGCCTACGTCGACGCCTATGGCATAATTTGCAGGATTTTCAGATAACATTTTGAAAAATGGTAGTGTTTTTGGAATCCGGAGGCAGACGGCGCTGTTGGGTCTGACGGCGACTGCCTCCGGAATTTTGCTAATTAGCTTATCGTGCGGGGTTGGTTATCTCCTTGACAGTAGTGTAGTTGTAGCGGTTCACTCCGTCAAACTGACGTGTGGTGCGAATACCGAAGCGCAGGAAATACTTGCGTTCGTAAGTGGGGAACGGTGTTACCGCACCGCCAGGATTGTAACCGCCGGGCTGTCCGGTTGTGATAGTGAATTCCTGTCCTAAAGTAATGTTGTTTACGGCTGCCCCGGCCACTTTAGTGGAATAGTTGGGGCTGTAGCTGAAGTCGCCTACGTAGTTGGTTTCGCTTACAAAGAGCCATGCTTCGGCCAGCGCATCCTGATAGGCGGGATTGTCAGTTCCGCGGGTCACTTTCACTGTAGCAGTAACTGTACCGTCGGCGTTAACCTTGGGTTCGCCCACCCATTCGGCGCGGAGCAACGGTTCAACCTCATAGACTTTTTCAACCTTGCCGTTGATTTTGATGCGCTCTTCGGGCAGCGGAACGAACGCCCCGGAAGGAGTCACGCCGTATTCGCCGGCAAAAATCTTGGTGTTGTTGAAAGTACCGTCCTGCATAACGTTGAAGTCGTAGGGCTGGGGAGTATCGCTCCAGCTGTATTCCATCATTCTTATGCGTATGCCGGTGTTGCCCATGGCACACTGGAAAGGTTCGCCGGTGCCCTTGTCAATGAACTTGCCGCAGAATGTTGAATCGGGTTCGCTGTAGTTGTCCTTTTCACATGAGGTGAACATGGCTGCAGCAGCGCATAGGAGAATATATAATGACTTTTTCATGATTATTGTAGGTGTTTAGAATCCGGGGTTGTTTACAAGATTGGGGTTCTTAGTCAGTTCGCCCGAAGGAATGGGGAGATAATAATAGCGGGTATCGAAAGTAAAGATGTACTGATAGCCGGCGCGGGGTTCTGTGTAGCGAACGTCAAAGAAATATTTGTTGCCGTCTGTTGCAAAGAATGGCATCAGAATGCGGTAACGGGTGTTGTTCTGCTCGTTGTAGAGGATGCGCCAGCGGCGTAGATCCCAGTAGGTCTGGTTTTCGAAAGCGAGTTCTTTGCGGCGTTCGCGGCGCACAACGTTGATGTCCGAGAGCTCGCTTGACGTTTTGAGAAGGTTAGCGCCGCCGCGTTCGCGCACCTTGTTGATGCATTCGAAGGCATCATCGCGGAGATTTTCTCCGTCGGGGCCGGTTGTTTTGCCGAGTGAGGCAAGTTCGCAGGCAGCTTCGGCGCGGTTCAGGAGCACCTCGGCGTAACGGATGTCAATCCAGTGCTGAGTTGATTTTCCGCCGGAATTGTCAGTGAGCGTCGGGTCGAGGTATTTGCGCAGATATGTGCCGCCTATGTTGCCGAAGTTCCATCCGTTCACGGGGCCGTTGGGTCCGGTTACGTTCATTGAGTTTACGGGGGCTGCTCCGGGATAGGGAGTGTAAGGCGCATTGAGAGCCACGGCAGGTGCACTGAACTGGGCGCTCAGCTTCAGGCCGGGGATGTTGAGGGTTTCGTAGGCAGCTGTCTCCCCTTCACGGATGAGCCGTGACAGGCCGTCGCCAATGGGGTTTGTGTAGATGCCGCGGCGAATCTCTATGCGCTCTCCTTTATATTCCGACATTGGAAGAATCACAGTTCCGAGCAATCGGGGTTCGGCATTTGCGAATGCGTCCATAGGATTGTCGTACATTTTGTAGTGGCCCTCGTCGTCAAGAAATTCGAATTTGCCGTTGATGTCGAGATTGATGCCGTCAAACATTTCAATGAAATCGACGGTTGGGCTCACTTCCGAGTCATTGTTGCCCGTAGAGGTCTGGCGTGGCTGCAAAGAGTTGTCGTAGTCATGCGTTATGAGCTTCTCCTTGTAATAGCGGCAGAAGATTGACTCCTTGTTGGCCGCACTTTCATCGAGGAACAGGGCGCTGAAGTTTTCGGCCTGGGCTGTAGGGTTGTTGGCCGCCCATTTGTTTTTGTAGAGCTGGTAGCCGCCTTCATCCACAATCTTGGCTGATTTGAAAGCTTCAGTGAAGTAGTATTCGGCACGATTGGCATCGATGCCGCAGATGCGCTTTTCCTTGTTCACCTCGTTCACAGTGTTGTATTTGGCTATTGAGCCTGCATAGAGCATGGCGCGTGAGCGGAGCGCGGCCGCCGCGTATTTGTTGGCGCGGCCTGAAGGAACAGAGGCGGGGAGAAGGCCCATGGCTTTTTCAAGGTCATCGCCAATGAATTGCCAGCATTCGTCTTCCGATGCGCGGGGAGTCCAGGTGTCCTCAAGCGAAGCGCTCGACGGATAGTCTATCACATGGTCAATCAACGGCACACCGCCAAAACGTTTCACCATGGCGAAATAGCAGTAGGCTCTGATGAAATAAGCCTCGCCCAGGAATGTGTTGTATTCCTCTTCAGAGTAGTTGCTCTTATACTTCTCGAGCGTTTCAATGAAATTGTTGGCCTCGCGGATGTATTTGTAGGTATTGTCCCACATTCTTGTTCCCGGTTCGGCTGTGGCCGACTGAGTGTCGCGGCCAACGGCCTCGCCTGTTGCGCAACACATCTGGCGGAACATTGTGCCGGTATAGAAAAATCCGTGCTCAAAGCTGTAGCGGAAATCCTCCATGGGCAGTGTGGCATACATTCGGGAAAGCTGGCTCTGAATGCCGTCGGTGTTTCCGAAAATGTCATCCTCGCTGAATATGTTCTTCGGGGGTATATCCATGTCGGTGCAGCTTGAGAGAGCAAGCGCCGCTGTTAATGATATTATGATCGATTTAAATGTTTTCATTGCTGTTTTTTTAGGAATTAGAATTTCACATTCACGCCTATGGTGTAAGTTTTGTTGATGGGATAGAAGTATCCCAGGTTTGTTACGCCTCCATCAGTAGGATGGATATAGAATTCAGGGTCAAGATATTTGAGTCCGCTGAAAGTTAGCAGATTGTAGCCGCTAACGTAGAAGCGCACATTGTCCATGCCGGCCTTCTTTACCCATTTGTAGGGGAGAGTGTAGCCGAGTTCAATGTTTTTCAGGCGGATGTATCGAGCGTTCTGTATGGCGTGTTCCGAGTTCTGGTTAGGGGTTACGCCGGTGTAGGCATACTCTCCGGAAATCCAGCTGGTGGCTGGGTCGTAGGGATTTGCTGTGGGGTTCTCCGGATGCCAGCGGTCCATGTGGTCAGAGATGGCATTGGTGTTTGACCAAAGCGGTTCCAGGAGGAATTCGCGTGCCACGATGTAACGGTTTCCAGCTCCTTGCCAGAGCATGCTCAGGTCAATCCCTTTCCACTGAGCCGAGAGCGTGATGCCGAAGTTGAGTTCGGGAACCATACCGGTGTCAGCGATGGGGTGTACGTCAAGGTCATTGATCATGCCGTCGCCGTTCCAGTCCTCATAGAGATAGTCACCGAGAATGCTGCCGCGTCCAATATAGGTGGGATTGTAGTAAATCTGATTCCAGTTGGTTATACGTCCGGCTTCGCCGTAGCCCCACCAGATGTTGTTGTAACGGTCATTGACGTTTTGGCGCCAGTTGAGGTAGGAGTTTCCGGCTTTGGCTTGTTCGTAGTAGAGAGTTTTGCGGCGTGTGAGCGAAATATTGCCCTTGACAGAGTAAAGTACATCGCCAATGCGGTTGTTGTGACCTATCTCAAGTTCAAAACCGGTGTCGCGGTCGCTGTTGAGGTTCTCGCGGGGAAGGCTTGCGCCCACGCTGCCGGGAAGGCTGAGATTACGTGTAGCGTAAAGGCCGTCGCGCTTGCGGGTGAACCAGTCGAATGTAACGGTTAGCATGCTGTTCCATGCGCTGAGGTCAAATCCTATGTCAAAGGTCTTCATGTTGTACCATGTAATGTTACGGTTGGCAATTCCTTTGGGTGCCGAGCCGTTAACATAGTCGCCGTTGAATATAGAGCCGCCGCCCACACCGGTCATGGGATAAGTGTAGCCTGTAAGATATTCGTAGTTCAGGCCCGAGTCATCACCCGTCTTTCCGTAAGAAGCACGAATCTTGAAATTCTCAATGAAATTGAGGGCCGACTGCCGCCAGAAGTTTTCCTGCGAAACGCGCCATCCCAGTGAGGCCGACGGGAAGAAACCCCAACGTTTTTTGCCTGAAGGGAAGCGTGAAGAACCGTCGTAACGGAAAATGAATTCAGCAAGATACTTACCTGCGTAGCCGTAGCTGAAACGTCCGGCGAAAGATTGGTAAGCGTAGTCATAGAGGGCGCCGGAGCTTGAGCTTTGTCCGAACTGCTGGGTCTCGTCGATACCCACGAACACTTCAGGAACCGGAAGCATCAGTTCGCGGTTACCCCAGAAGTTGTCGCCTACGCGATGCTGATTCTCGAACAGCACCATGCCTGATACATCATGCTGGCCGAATTTGTTGTCATAGCCCAGCTGCACGTGCCATTGGGTGTGGGTCTTGCCGTAGAAGTTACGCTGAACCTGATACTGGCCGTCGGTGAACCCGCGTGAGAAACTGGTTGTCCCGCCGTCCTCGCGATAGGTCTGAAATGCTTTGGTGAAGAACTTGTTGTCGTTTTCAATATAGTCGTAACTGTAGAAAGCTTTTGCGAACAGTCCTTTGAGGAACGGCATGTCGTAACGGAGCGAAGCGCTCGACTGGAACCAGCGGCTTTTGAGACTTTGGTTGCCGTTCAGGTCTTTGTCAATCATGGCCAGGGGGTTGATGATTGAAGCGTTATCGTCCTTAGTGTGGTATTTTGTAGGGTCGCCGTCAAGATAGAAAGGCTGCAGCGGAGTGAAGAGCCACATGCTTCGAACAATGTCGGATGTGCTGAAAGTGCTCTGTTTGCGCTCATCGATGTGTCCGGCAAGGTTCACGTCGAGAGTGAGGTCGTTGGTCACTTTGGCGCTCACGTTGCTGCGGAGGGTGTACTTGTCGTAAGTGAGGGGATTGTTCTTGAGGAAGCTCTCCTGATACTGATAACCGAAACTGGTGTAGAAAGAAATTCGGTCATTGCCGCCTGAGGCGCTCACTGTGTGCTGCGTCTGGGGCGCTGTGTTGCGTATTACGGCGCGGCGCCAGTCGTAGCTCGGAATTTCGCCCGTGCGGGCTTTCTGGATATCTTCCTGTGAATAGAAAGGTGTGGGGTTGGCGTTGTCAACATTGTGAAGGTTATATTTCTCATTGTAGAGGGTCATCCAGTCGGCACCGTCAACGAGTTCGGGGAAGTTGGAGGGTTTCTGCCAGCCTACATTGCCCGAATAGCTGATGCTCATTTTGCCTTTGTTGCCTTTCTTGGTTGTGATGAGGATAACACCGTTACCGCCCTTTACACCATAAATGGCTGCCGATGCATCCTTGAGCACAGAAATTTGCTCTATGTCCTCGGGATCAATGCGTGAAATGTTATCGCGTGGCACCCCGTCGATAACAACGAGAGGCGAACCGAAGCCGCGGATATCCATCGAGGCGTTGAACTGGCCCGGTTCCGATGAATTCTGGCGTACACGCAGGCCGGCTACTTTACCGGTGAGCATGTTTTGCACGTTCTCGTTCTTCGTGGTGTTCAGTTCCTTATTGTTGATGGCCGACACGGCGCCTGTCAAAGTCTCTTTTTTCTGAGTGCCGTAACCTACCACCACTACCTCATCGAGCGAGAGATCTTTGGGTTGGAGCACAACGTCGTAGACTTTATTGGAAGAGTTGACTTTTATCTTTGCGTCATCATAACCAATGAATTTCACTGTAATGACGCTGCCGGGAGTGGCTTTAAGTGTGAATTTGCCGTTTAGGTCGGTGGCAACACCCGCTTTGTTGTTCTGGCTCATTACGGACGCTCCTATTATCGGCTCGCCGTTTGCATCTGTGACGGTCCCTGTAATGGTGATGGGCGATTGGGCAAATGCTGTTGAAGCAAATATTAGCACCGTGACCCACATACAGGCTTTAAAAATTCTGCTGATTAGTTCAGTAGCTTTCATTTGTTTTAGATTTAATAATTAGTTAGGATGGCGTTTACAGGCTGCCGGGCCTTTGGGCATTGTTTGAACTGATTGGTTTGTTATTTGAATTAAATGATTTTAAAATTTGTTGGTACTGATTGAGTTGATTGTTATTTTGTGATATGGGTGTTGGGTTTGCCAGAAAGCTTCACTTTGAGTTTGCCGCCTTTTACCACGTCGGCAAACGGTAATTGTATTGTTGAGCGTTTGTGGCCGTTGAGTTCAATCTCGCCAATGTATATGTTGTCGGGGTTGTTGTCTTCGGTTTCGATTACAAATTCTTTTCCTTTGTAGTATTTGGGATTGAGTTTGATGCTTATTCTGTCAAAGAGAGGGCTGCAGAGCTGGAATGAAGGCTTGGGAGCCGTGAGACCTTTGGCATCAAAGAGCCCTATGGAGGCTAAAACATACCATGCGCCGAGCTGACCCTGATCTTCATCCTGGCCATAGCCGTAGCCGTGTATGCCCTCGGTGCCGTAGAACTCGTTACAGATTGCACGCATCCATTTTTGCGAAAGCCAAGGCTTTCCTGAGAAGTTGAATAGTGCCGATATGTGAAGGTTGGGCTGATTGCCGTGGTTGTAGTAGCTTTTTAGCCCGGCGAAAGCGTCAATCTCTTTGCCGCCGCCAAAAATGCTCTTTTGCGAAATGATGAATGTGCTGTCAAGGCGATTGTTGAATTCATCGCGGCCAACGGCTTCGATCAGTCGGTCAATGTGATGAGGCACATAGTAGGTGTACTGTACTGCATTGCCCTCCTGGAAGCCCACCCAGGGTGCATGGGGGTCGAATTCCTTTATGAAATTGCCGTCAACGTCGCGCGGGCGCATCAGCTTGGTCTCTTTGTCAAAGAGGTTCTGCCAACCTTCGGAGAGTTTCGAGAGCATTTTGTAGTCGTTCTTCTTTCCCATCTGTCGCGCCATCTGTGCAACGGCGTATGAGCTGAAGCAGTATTCCAGAGTGTGCGATGCCGAGAAGCCTGATCCTTTGGTGGTGGTCTTCATGTCAAATTCTTTGGAATAGGGCGAATAGCCGCGTTTCACGAATTCGCCGACATCGAGCTTTCCGGCGCCGTCAGGACGGTTTTCCGAGCATATTTCGTTCTTCAGAGCGGCTTCATAGCCGAGAGTGGTATCGAAATCGCGGATGCCTACATTGTAGGCGGCGGCTATGGCGAGACTTGTGAAGTTGGTGCCCACTCCCGAAACGTATTTACTGCAGGCAATGCCGTCGCCGAGCCATCCGGCGTCTTTGTACACAAGGAGTTGGCTTGAGATCCAGTCAGAAAAATATTCGGGCCACGCTATGCTCCAGAGCTGGGTGAGGTTCCAGAAACCGCCCCAGATGGCATCGGTGTTATAGTGGTTATGGCGGGGTTTGCCTTTGCTGTCAAGCGGAATCTGCCCTACGGTACCGTCGTTTTTAGGATAAGCGCCGTTGACATCGCTTGCGAGTCCGCGGCCAAGCAGAGCATGGAAAAGTCCGGTGTAGAATTTCACGCGGTCCTCCTCTCTGCCACCCTCCACCTTGATGCGGCCTAAAGCTTCTTCCCACTGATTCTGAGCCTGCTGGCGGGCCTGGTCGAAAGTGAGATTTTTGGCTTCGGCTTCCATGTTCTTGCGGGCATTCTCAACCGAGGTGTAGGAGAGGCCAACTTTCACATCAACATTGCTTTTCTTGCGGGTGTCAAATCGGAAGTACATTCCTGCGCCTGTTCCGTTGACTTCTTTACTGTCAGGTGTGATGGCATCATTGATGAATGAGCCGAAGGAGGCTGGTTCTGAGTCAAGGACAGCGCTGAAATAGAGTTTTACGTTTGCTCCTTTCTGATAGATGTCAACATAGATGGGCTGAGTCACAACCCATCCTTCAATGTGACCGTCGGCGGTGTATTCAACATGAGCGTCGCTCACCGGGCCGCTTTCGCCCATGCGGGTGCCAATGTTGAAAATCAGGTTTGACTTGCGACCGGCGGGGAATGTGTAGCGGTGGAATCCTACGCGCGGAGTTGCTGTGAGCTCGGCTCTGATTCCGTAGTCTTTGAGTATCACGGAATAATAGCCCGGCGTGGCATGCTCATCCACGCGGTCAAAGAGCGAGCGGTAGCCGCTTCCGGGTTTGTCAATATCGCCCGGAACAGTTTGCAATGCGCCTACTGTGGGAGCAATGACCACACCGCCAACCTGAAACTCATGGAAATTGGCGAAGCCCTCTATTGAGTTGTGTCGATGGTCATAGCCTACGGCCTGCCATCCGCCGGGGTTGCCGAGATGTCCGTCGGTAGTGGGTGCGAGTTTGGCCATTCCGAACGGGGTGGCTGCCGGTGTGTAGAAGAACCATCGTGAATGGGCGGTGCCTATTTGCGGATCAACATAGTCAATCAGCGATGCACGGCCTGTTGCGTCGGCTGCGGAGATTTGTAATGAAGCCGCAGTCAAAATTGCTGACAAGGCTATCTTGATAGTACGTTTCATGTTATTTTGTTGTGATTTTAAATGTTGCATATTCAAATGGTTGCATCCACAGTTCAGTAGGGTTCACCTGCTCACCGGCCTTTTCGGTCCAGTCGCAGCGATTCACGGCTTTGCCCTGTATGGAGCCCCATTCCAGTGAGGTTCGGGCCAGCTCTTTGTCCATGTTGTGGAGCCGCACGATGAATCCTTTGCCATCGGCGCTCGGAGTGATGCCTGTGACTGCTATTTTGTGGTTGCCGTTCAGCCGGAAGAGCTGAGGAGCGGCGAGGGCTCTGCCTGAGCGGAACGCAGTGAGCGGATGCTCACGTTCCTGACCGTGCTGCTTCAGGCACAGGTCATGAGGATTACCCGGCAATAGGGAGTAACGGAACGTGGCATTGCCGCCCTGCGATGCTTTGTAATTAGTACGCCATGTGTTTGTCATGACCCAGGAATAGATGACCGGCGAAATCTGAGCCGAGCGCCACCATCCGTAGCCGTGTCGGGGGTTGAGGCGATAATCCTCGCCCGAGGGCGTACCCATTTCCACGAACGGAGCGTCGAGTGTGGTCAAACATATCCCATGCTCGAGGTCGCCCACTGACAGTCCGTTCTGCAGCGAGTAATAATGTTTGTTCACGCCTGAGAGCTGTTCACGTTCGGGGTGAATCTCGCTCATAGGGAGGTCCATCGTTACGTCGGGGTGTGGAAAGTTAAACGGAAACACAAATCTTACATTTTCCCAAGAAATTATATCCTGTTTTTCAATACTGTTTACGATATCAACGCGGTTCAGACCGTCGTAGAGAGTTATATAGCGTGTTAGTGAATCACAGCCGGGAGCGTCGGACACAATGCGCGCTGTCACTGCAAGAGGCCCGTTGTCGCATACTTCAGCGTGTCGTGTGCTTCCGATGCCTTGTGGGTTCGCACCGCGGCGTTCGGTGTAGAGGAAGTCGTTCAGACCGTTGCCTGCTGCGTATTCAAAGTCATCGCCGTTGTATTTGAGCGAGCTTATGGTGCCGAGCGCAGGATTGATTTCCACTCTTACAATGCCGTTGCTGAGCGTGTGGTTGTCGGCGGTCATTCTGCTTGCCGGTCTGTTCGCTGCTTTGCCCTTTTTCCTGAGCGGAACAATGCGGTAGACGCTCGATGAGAGGGATGGGACATCCTCGGCTTTGAAAATCCATTTTCCGGTGCTGAGGTTCTGAGTGGTCACTGCGTTGCCATTGCCGTCAAGCAGGGCAAAGCGGTCGGTGTCGAAGCTGCCGTCCATCTCAACAATGTCGGTGCGGTCCCATGAAGTGGTGTTGGCCACGTGGATAAATTCGCCGTTTTCATCGGATGGAAGTATCTCGGTAGCGAGTCGGGTTGACTGGATGTGGGCGCTGTCGGCATACATTTTTTTGCCTGCCCACAAGTCGAGGGTGAATTTTGAATAAGGGTCAGAGCCGCTGGCTGAGGCTCCCCAGGTGTGCTCCGAGAATAGAGCTGTATTTTTCCATGCTTCGTTGAATCTGTCGGCTGAGAAATCGCCGTCTGAGCCGTACATTGCATTGAGGATTCCTGCGCGGGCTATGCGCGCGGCGCTCTCGCGGTTCATTGCAGTTTCGCGGGCTGTTGAGGCTGCTCCGTCCTCCCATGTTGGGGTCATGTCGCCTCCGAATGAGGGTATTCTGTCGCCGTATTTGGCTTCAAAGTTCTCAAAAAATTCCTGTGAATTGGCAATATAGAACCGGGGGGATTCATATTCTTCGTTCCATTGGCGGATAACGTCGGGCATCAGCTCATCGGGCGGCCCGTTGTCGCCATGGACGGTGTAGCGCAGATAGCATTCCTCGTAGGGGAAGCGGTCGCCTTCAAGCTCGGCAAGGTACTCCCAAATGGGCTCAACACCGCACACTGCCAGTCGGCCCGCAAGCCAGCCGTGGAACCAAGAGTAGCCGCGTCCGGCCTGCCATACCAGCACTTTGTCAGTGCCTGACTGCGAAGTCCAGTAGAAAGGACGGTCGCCCCAGTCGATATGCAGCGCTCCGGCACGGTCGTTGCCAATCTTTCCGTAGAAAGGAACGTAGTTAGGCCCGGGAGAGTAATATCTCACTCCATTGAAAGCCATGGCGGTGGCAAGTCCCCAAGTCTGACCCGGAACGTCGCTCATCATAGCCGTGTTGCAGGGCACTCCTGTGAGAGCTTCAATACGGTGGGCGTCATCGAACAGATGCATCATCTCCTCCTGACGCATTATGCCGGTGAGCTCGCTGCCGAGAGCTGCGTTGACGCAGATGTCGCCTCTCTTTATGGCATCGATCAGACGCGAAGCTTTTTCAGAGCCTTTGTATTCTTCAAGGTAGCCGGCTATTGACCAAGTAGCTTCGGTATTCCAGTGATACTGTGCTTCAACGGGATAGTTGCGGGTGCGGTCGGCGAGCTGCATGGCTCGTTCAAGGTTGCGCCACTGGAGTTTCATTACATCGTTCTGGCGGTGGGTGTAGCCTATGTCCTGATGGGAGTGAGGGAAAAAGGCTACAGTCCATCGACGGGCGGCGGGGACAGTGGCTGTTGACTCCACATTGCCCTGCGAGCTTGTGAGTTCATATTTAAGTTTTGTGGCTTCGGTCATGTAACCGGCGGGGAAAAGTCCGTCGAAGCGTGAAATGCCATTGGCATCGGGCTTCACTGTGGCTGTCCACTTTTTGTCGCCGAGAGTGAACGTCAATGTGCCGCCGGCGTAGAGAGGCGAGTCGAAATCAATGTGGAATTCGCGTCGCGGCCCTTCTGATGTACGGCGATAACCCTGCGAGAAAACTGGGTTGGCAGCTGTGATGCGAGGCAGCGATGATTCTGCTTGTTTTTCTTTCTTATAGAAGCGGATTTCGGCGATACCGTAATAAGCCGGATTCTGACTCATATCTTTTGTCTCGCGGGCCACAATAGGGTTGGCTATGTCGTAATGGTTGCCCTCTTTCAGATCGGCTGTTATGCAGATGTATTTGGCTTTGATTGTAGGGAAGCTGAAACTGTAGTCACACTGTTCAGGATTGCGGCCAACGGATTCAGGGAGTGTATGGAACTCTTTTCCCTTGCAGGGGAGAAGTGTCCATTTTTTGCCGTCGGCTGAGTAATGGATGTATACTTTTTTGAGACCTCGGCGGGTATGCTGGTTCTGATTGTAGTTCCAGATGCGAATCTGATCTATAGCCACCGGCGAAGTTGAAGCGGAATCAAGGGTGCAGGTGAACCATACTGCTCCTTCAGGCAACTGTGTGTTGTAGCGGACAGCGGTTTTGCTTTTATCCGAAAGCCACATCCCTTCACCGAGATTGTTGGCAACGTGGCCCTTTGCAGTCATTCCTGCGCCGTTCACGGCATCGGCCACTTTGTTGCCGCTGTTTGTGCTGCTTGCTTTTGCCGTGAGCGATTCCGGTGCGAGTTGCCTGAACACATCGACACTCTTAGCCGAGAGGGTCAAAGCAGAAAGAAGCAGAGTTGAAAGAGCAATACGTCTTATTCTCATGAGATTCTAAGGACTGATGAATTGATTGGTTATTTGCTATGTTCATACATAACTGCCCGCAAAGTTATACATTCAATGTTATATATGCAACAAAAATTACGAAAATTTTACAAAAATAATTTTATGAATATACTTTCCTTAATGTTTAAGGGAATATTTAAATTGTAAAATTAATTGAATGATAATGTGTTATATCCGTGATGCGGCAGAGCGCAGTGAGCGCATTAAAATTGTTCAACAATTGCAGATGTTGTTGAGTCAATGAACAATCGCGCCTTAGCATCCGGCCACGTGATGCCGATTGTGGCCGGAGTGTTGACCGTAGGTAGTCATTAAATCTAAAGCGTTGAAGTGTTGCGTGTAAGGGTACAATGTGGAATTTAATTAACGGAAAAACAAAAAAATCGTTGAAATGTTAATTTTAATTGTTTTTTACTTGCATGATTGAATCAAAATTACTTACTTTGTGGCGGCATTGTATGAACATAATGAATTTTAAACATGAACAAACCAATTATTCCCATTGTGGCCGCGTGTGTGCTTGGCTTGACGGCAAGCGCCGGAAAAGCTCCCTCTGAAGTGTGGTCGATTGGTAAGCTTGACGGTTCGCCTAACGAATTTGCTCTTGCTCCATCCGGATTCAGGGATTTTCTTGCAAAGGATTTCGGCTATGAAGATAAATATTACATTGTAGGCAAGTCATCGGCCGATGCCGATATTCCCTATGTGCTCCCCGGTCCGGTAGATACGTGGGGCGGAACATGGCCGACATCGGGATGGCGCACCCATCAGGTGACCATACTCTTTGATCTTGACAAGAAACCGGCCGACAAGGGCAATGTGCTTTACGTCGATTTGGCCGACTATGCCAAGAAATTTCTGCCGCTTCTGAAGGTTTCGGTCAATAATCAGGATGAGAAGTTTCAGCTTGAGGCCGAGGGCTATGACCTCGCCAAGCAGCGCAAACCTAATCAGAATGAACAGATTGTTGATTCCGTAGCGCTCAAAGGCGACCTCTCAAAGGCCACTCCAGCCAATCTGAAAATTGAACTTAAGCCCGGTGTGCTCCGCAAAGGACCCAATGAAGTTACAATCACGGTGCTTGAAGGCTCATGGGTGATGTTTGACCGCATTGCTTTGGCCAGCGGCGGTAAAGTGAATGTGGTTACGCCCTCAAGCGTTTATGTGCGCAATGTCGAGGCTGCCGATTATGAATTGCCCGGCGGCCAGCCTCTGATTGTTGATGTGGAGCATCTTGCCGGCAATCCGTTGGTCGAGGTGTTTATAGATAACAAAAAGGTTCTTTCGCGCAGAGTGGATGCCGGACGTTATCAGCTTGAGGCTCCGATGCCTGCCGTTGAAAAACCTGCCAAAAGTAAATATAAGGTTCTCTGCGACGGGCGTCAGATAGCTTCGGGCGAAGTGCTCCGCGCGCCTCAGCCTCGCCAGACTCCCGCAGGGTATGTAGATACCCGCTGGGGCACCGCTCACTCGCGCTGGATGATTGCGCCAGGTCCCTGGATGCCGTTCAGTATGGTCAAGTTAAGCCCCGATAACCAAAACAGCGGATGGCAGGCCGGCTATCAGCCATCGTTTGAGAATGTGGGCTGCTTCAGCCATATTCATGAGTGGACGCTCGGAGGTCTCGGAATCATGGCCGCTAACGGCGACCTTAAAGTGAAGGTGGGCGATGAGCAGAAACCCGATGAGGGCTACCGGTCGCGCATTGACAAACGCACCGAAAAGGCCGACATAGGCTACTATTCGGTTGACCTCACCGATTATGGAATCAAGGCCGAGCTTACAGCAACTACCCGGTGCGGCCTTGAGCGTTTCACCTTCCCCAAGGATCGTGGCGATGGCCGCATACTCATTGAGCTGCACCCTGAAGCTGAATATGGCATTCAGCTCAAGGATGTTGACGTGAAGCAGGTGAGCCCTTACCGAATTGAGGGTTACGCTCATGAATTCTCGCCCGGCGTCTGGAGCTACGATGCCGACCAGGACTACACTGTGAACTTCGTTGTTGAATTTGACCAGCCTATCAAGAGCATCGGCAGCTGGGTCAATGATAAAATCTCTCACAATGTTAAGGGACTCACGACCGGCGAATGCAAGGATGCTGGACTTTTCGTGACTTTTGATACCGAGAAATCGCCTGTGGTTCAGGTGCGCACAGCCATCTCGCCCGTGAGCGTGGCCAACGCCGCCGAGAATCTTCAGAAGGAGCTTGCCGGACCATTCGGCTGGAACTTCGATGCCGTGCGTCAGAATCAGGTTGAAACATGGAACAATCTTTTCTCTCGCCTTACGGTCAAGTCCGATGACCGTCTGGAAAAACAGCGTTTTTACAATAACATGTATCGTGCGCTTTGCTCTCGTAACACCTGGAGCGATGTCAACGGCGACTGGATTTCGACCGATGGCAAGAAACACCGTGTGGCCAATCCCGAAAAAGACGTGATGCTTGGCTGCGACGCTTTCTGGAATACTTTCTGGAATCTCAATCAGTTTTGGAACCTCGTGACTCCGGAATGGACAAACCGCTGGGTCAATTCGCAGCTCGCGCTCTATGATGCCAACGGCTGGCTGGCTAAAGGCCCTGCCGGACTTAACTATATTCCAGTGATGGTGGGCGAACATGAGATACCGTTGATTGTTAGTGCTTACCAGATGGGCATCCGTGATTTTGATGCCAAAAAGGCGCTTGAAGCTGCCGTGAAGATGCAGACCACTCCCGCACAGAAAGTCTACAAAGGATTCGCCGGCAACCGTGACCTTGCCACTTACATGGAGCATAAATATGTGCCATACGACAAGGGCCGTTTCTCCAACACAATGGAATATTCATTCGATGACTGGACTGTGGGTCAGCTCGCCAAGAGCCTCGGCGACACAGCAACCTACAGTAAGTTCAATGACCGAGGCTACTGGTGGAAGAATGTGATTTCAGATGAGGGTTACTGCCACATGCGCGACAGCAAAGGCAATTGGCTTGAGAATTTCGACCCGTTCCGAAGCGGCGCCAATCAGCATTATGTTGAGGGCAACGCCTGGCAGCTCACATTCTTTGTGCCGCAGGACGTTCCGGCTCTCGTTGAAAAGATTGGAAAGAAACGTTTCACTGACCGCCTGACCTGGGGTTTCAACCAGGATGAGGCATGGCGATATAATGCACCTAACGACCAATATTGGGACCACCCCGTGGTGCAGGGCAATCAGCAGTCAATGCACTTTGCCTACCTCTTCAATTTCGCTGACCAACCTTGGAACACTCAGCGCTGGAGCCGCTCGATTCTCGACCGCTATTACGGCTATGGCATTGGCAACGCCTATCTCGGCGATGAGGACCAGGGTCAGATGAGCGCCTGGGCCATCATGACTGCTCTCGGCCTTTTCCAGACCGATGGAGGCTGCGCCGTTGAACCCATGTATGAAATCGGCAGCCCGGTATTCGAGGAGGTCACCATTGATCTCGGCAACCGTTATGGCCGCGGAAAATCATTCATCATCAAGGCCAACAACGCTTCGCGCAAAAACATCTACGTTCAGAGCGCCAGACTTAACGGCAAGGACCTTTCCACATTCAATTTCCCCGCCAGGGAGCTGCTTTCGGGCGGAGTGCTTGAACTTGAAATGGGTTCTGAACCAAATAAAAACTGGGGCTTGTCAAAATAATTGTTTAATTGGGCAAGATAATGTTTGAAAAAGGCCGATAATTTGTATATATTTGCGATACGGTAATAAGAGAGTTACCGTATCGCATATTTTCCACAATACTTTAAACCGTCAGAAATGAACCTACATTTGGACCACAATTCCGGGGTGCCCTTGCATCAACAGGCCGAAGCTCTTTTGCGTGAACTTATAAAACTCCCTGAATACCAGCAAGGAAAGCTATTGCCAAGCGAGGTGGAGCTTGCTCAAAAGCTCAGTATCTCGCGCAATACGTTGCGTCAGGCCATCAACCGACTCACTTACGAGGGGCTTCTTGTCAGAAAAAAGAGCGTTGGCACTTGTGTGGCCCCCGCTCCCGTCATGAGCAACGCGCGTAACTGGATGAGCTTCTCGCAGGAAATGAAGCTGCTTGGAATAGATGTATGTAATTTCGAACTCCATCTGTCGCGCGAGCCGGCTCCCGAAGAAGCGGCTGATTTTTTCAAAATCCCCGCCTCAACGCATTTGCTGTGTCTTGAGCGCTTGCGCGGCTGTCCCGAATATCCCTTTGTGAGATTCATCTCCTATTTCAACCCCATAATTCCAATCACCGGTGTGGAGAATTTGTCAAGCCCTCTCTATGAGATGCTTGAAACCAACTTCGGAATTGTGGTGAAGACTTCGCGCGAACAGATTTCGGCTATGGCCGCTGATGAGGAACTCGCCAAGAAACTTGAGATAAATGCGGGGGATCCGGTACTGGTGCGCAAACGTTTCGTGCTTGACGTGTCAGACCGTCCGGTTGAGTATAACATAGGGTATTATCGTGCCGATTCATTCACTTACTCAATAGAATTCACTAACTGATTATAACTCCCCTCTCTGGAAAATATGCAAACAAAGAATAACCTTACCCGTCTGCTTCCTGTGCTGTTCGGGTTTTTTATAATGGGCTTTTGTGACGTTGTGGGTATTTCCACGAGTTACGTAAAGATTGATTTTGAACTCAATGAAACGGTGGCCGGATTCATACCCTCCATGGTGTTTATATGGTTCCTGCTGCTTTCGCTCCCGAGCGCTTTGCTCATGAATCGCTATGGGCGTAAGCGCATGGTCATTGTGAGCAATGTGATTACTTTCATCGGTATGCTCGTGCCGTTTGTTTCCTATAATCTTGTCACGTGCATGACGGCATTTCTGCTTCTCGGTGTCGGCAATACCATCCTTCAGGTATCGCTTAATCCGTTGCTCACCAATCTGGTTGATGGAAAGGCTCTTACAAGCGCTCTGACTACCGGGCAGGTTATAAAGGCTGTCTCATCGTTCTGCGGTCCGTTCATTGCTGCCTTCGCGGTGGCTTATCTGGGTCAGTGGCAGTACATTTTCCCCATCTTCGCCCTGCTCACTCTGATTTCAACCGTATGGCTGCTCATGACCGACATTCCCCACGAGGCATCGGAAAAAAGTTCTACGATAGGCGCTACGCTCTCGCTGCTCGGCAATTCAAAGATTCTGCTGCTGTTTCTCGGAATCTTCTTCGTTGTGGGTGTCGACGTAGGCCTGAACACCGTGGCACCAAAGCTGCTCATTGAACGCTGCGGGTTCGCCGTGCAGGATGCCGGTTACGGCTCGAGTGTTTATTTCTTCTGTCGCACCGCCGGAGCGTTCATCGGCGCCATAATGCTTGCCAAGGTTTCGGCCGTAAAATATTTCCGCGCCAACATCGCTGTGGCTCTGGCAGTGATGGCAGCCCTATTCTTCTGTCAGACGGTGATAACGGTACTCGTGGCCATCGGTCTGCTTGGATTCCTCTGCTCAAGCGTGTTCTCCATCATCTATGCCGAGGCCCTCGTGGTTGCTCCCGACAAGGAGAATGAACTTTCCGGATTGATGATTATGGGTGTGTTCGGCGGCGCGGTCATTCCGCCCGTCATGGGACTGCTTGCCGATGCTTTCGGCAATCAGAACGGTTCGCTCCTCACCATCTCAATCTGTCTGGTCTACCTCTGTTACTGCGCTTTCGCTTTCAAGCCCAAAAAAGACATTTGAACCATGAAGGATTATTTAGTGCGTTCGTTTGCGCTCCTCCCTTCATTGGGCGTACTGGCAACGGCAGGCGCACAGGAGGCGCCCAAGAGGCCGAACATCGTATGCATTTTCGCTGATGATCATTCATTTCAGACCATAAGCGCCTACGGACATCCTATTTCCAAGCTGGCTCCTACGCCCAACATTGACCGTTTGGCCCAGCGAGGCATGATTTTCCGTGAGTCGTTTGTGGAGAATTCTATCTCCGCCCCCTCTCGCGCCACGCTGCTCACCGGGAAGTATTCCCATCAGCATAATCAGCGCACTCTTGCCGCCGGTCTTGATTCTTCATTGACGTGGTTCCCTGAAATTCTTCAACAAAGCGGTTACCACACGGCTTTAATCGGTAAGCTCCATCTTTTTGCCGAGCCTAAGGGATTCGATTATTTCAGTATTCTTCAGGACCAGGGGGAATATTATAACCCGCGGTTCCGATCGTCGGATTCCAACGGTGAGTATGTCAGAGAGACGGGTTATGCCACAAATCTTATAACTGACAAGGCCATTGAGTGGCTCGACAAGAACGCTGCCGACGGCAAACCTTTCTGCATCCTTGTTAACCACAAGGCGCCGCATCGCGACTGGATGCCCGATTTTCCGTACATGGATCTCTATGAAGATGTTACATTCCCTGAGCCTTCCACTTTGTTTGACAATTATGAAACTCGCGGCCATCAGATGAAGCAGCAGGAACTGACCATTGACAGGCACATGGGGTATGCTTTCGACTTCAAGGTGCGTCAGCTCGCCGATGAGCCTACCTTGCCTTATATCAGGCAGAGCTGGATAAACGCGATGTCGGAACTCACGCCTGAGGAAAAGGTGCGCTGGGAGGCAGCCTACGATGCCAAAAATGCCGAATTCCTCGCCAATCGCCCTCAGGGCAAGGAACTGCTCAAATGGAAATATCAGCGATATATCAAGGAATACTGCCGCACCATCAAGTCGATTGATGAACAGGTGGGCCGTCTGCTCGATTACCTTGATGAGCGCGGGCTGGCCGACAACACCATAATTGTCTACACCTCCGACCAAGGGTTCCTGATGGGCGAACATGGCCTTTACGACAAGCGTTTCATGTATGAGGAATCGCTTCGCACACCTCTCATCGTTTCATGGCCGGGCCACATTTCGCCCGGCAGTGAATGCAGCGAAATGGTGCAGAACATTGACCTTGCTCCCACATTCCTTGAGGTGGCAGGGCAACGCGGAAGCCTTGAGATGGCCGGACGCTCGCTCACAGAGCTTTTCGGCACCGGAAAGTCCGACTCATGGCGAAAGGATATCTACTATCATTATTATGATTATCCTGCCGTAGGTTCTGTGCGCCGTCACGATGGCGTGCGAAACAGCCGTTACAAGCTTATTCACTGGTATGGCAAAGGTTATAACGGAGACCCGGCCATAGACCACTACGAATTCTATGACCTCGCTAAGGATTCCACCGAAGTGAACAATAGCATTGCCAATCCCGAATACAAATCGGAGATAGCATCGCTTAAGAAAAGGCTCAAAGAATATCGCAGTGACCTGAATGTTGATGAATAAATTTTGCTGGAGATGATTATACTTATAGCCGAATCAAAAACAATGGCTCCATGTGAAGCCGCAGTGTCACCCGATGCTTTCGCAGGGCATTGCCCCGTGTTCAGTTCCCGGGCCGATTCAATAATGGGCTCGCTCGGCGATGCGAGTCCGGCAGAGTTGGCTAAGGATGTGAAAATCAGCGGTTCGCTTGCTCTACGCTTGCAGGCTATGATTCGTGAATTTCCGAATAAACTGGCTGGCTCAAAGGCTATTGAGGCTTTCACCGGAGTGGTTTTCAAGGCGTTTGGCTATTCTTCGCTATCTGAGGCAGAAAAGGCCGAAACCGGCCTGAAGGTGAGGATTATATCATCGCTCTACGGATGGCTTCACGCTGATGATTTCGTGAAGCCATACCGTTTTGATTTCACAACGCCCCTGGCTCCCGACGGTCAGCGTTTTGCAGCTTACTGGCGTGAGGACGTGACAGGTGAACTGCTTGCCGAACTTGCATCTTCCGGCAGTGGCGATGTGCTCAGTCTGCTTCCTGCCGATGCCGAAAAGTGCATTGACTGGAAAAGGCTTGAAGGAAAGGCCAAGGTGTGGCGCGCCGATTTCCGCTCTGTCGGTTCGGGTGCTCGCCTGACCACGCCTCACGCCGGGAAACTCAAGACTCTTCGCGGACAGCTCCTGCGCTGCGTGATCATGGATAGAATAAACTCGCCGGAACAACTGATGTCGTTGTCCGGCGAGGATTTCATGTCAGCGGGTGAGGTCGGTGCGGCAGGAAACATTCTTTTCCACACCGTCTGAAAGAGAGCTACTTGGCGTTGCGTTCCTGTGTGGTTTTACGTGCAAGCTTTGCCCATTCTTTCAAGTCGGTCTCGGTCCATTCCATCCCGTTGTCCGAGGCTGTTGCCGAGAGCATGGAGCATGTCTCGTTCTTGTCGGCAATGTCCCACATCAGCATTGAAAGCTTGTTGCGGTTGGCGAAGCTGAGCCATTCCTCCCATGATTCATAGTCGATAGGGCCATCGCCGGTATGTTCCATTGAGCCGCATTCCGAGATGATGAGGGGCAGCCCGGCTTCAATGGCTTTGCGTGCTTTGTCGCGGTTCCAGTCCTTGTGGGTTGCGGCATAGAAATGAAGCGAATAAAGGACGTTGGGGAAATCGAGGGGCGAAACTGCAGCGCTGTCAACATCCTGGTCCCATTTGGGAGTCCCTACGATTACCACTGAATTAGGGGCTTTTTGGCGTATCAGAGGTATGATTTCATTGGCGTAATCCTTTATTTCCTGCCATGGAATTTCAAGAGGTTCATTCCAAATCTCATATATCACGTTGGGCGAATCGGCATATTTCTCGGTGATGGCCGAGAAGAACCGTTTTGCATCACTCAATGTGTTTTCATGTGAATGCCAGTCGCATATAATATACATATCGTTGGCAATGGCGGCATCAATCACGGTTGAGGCAAGGTCAACTGCCGTTGCCGAATCTTTGTCAAAGGTGCCGGCTATGTCGCCGCTTGCGTGCGCGCCGATGGCTGCTCGGGTAACGTTGGCCCCCCATTTTTCTTTCAGTGCTTTTATTGTGCCGGCGTTGTAGAATCTTGGCCAGTTGGAATGCCAGCCGAGCGAGGGTCCGGTCAACACGGCCGTGTCGCCGTTTTCATAAAGGAGTGCAGTACCTTCAACGTGGAGGCGCTGCACCGTTGCGGTGTCGGCCGCAATTGAGTCGGTCGATGCTTCGGTGCTTTTTGAGGCCGAAGAACCGCATGAACTTAGTAGTAAGGTAGCGGTAATGGCCGCCGCAATAGCTTGAATGTGAATCTTTTTCATTGCAATATTTTACTTTGTTTCAAGCAAATTTATAAAGAAAGATTAAGGCTCACAAGCCGTTGACAAGCTATTGCGGCTAAAAGTCAAGAGATGGGTAATAAAGTGTCAGTAAGCAACTTTTTTGACGCGTCCGTTGCTGTAACGGACAATGTAGATGTTGCCCGTTTCGGCATCTGACGGTTTCACGCTGAGCCCGTTGACTGTGTAAAGACACGCGGGGCTCTCATCATTGTCGGCCTCTACGGTGGTGATGGCGGCGCTTTCCGAGAGTTTGCAGGTTGCAGTGTTGAGGCTTTGGGCCTTGTTGGGAACCGTGAGGTTTTTGTTATCCGAGTCTGCCGTGACATCAAATGTCATAGGCGAATATATTTCCAGGCTTGATTTGAGCATGCTGCCTTCATGATGGGCCTTGATTTCAGTGGCGTTCATTCCTGAGCGCCAGAATGAAAGCTCGGCCATGGTGAACCCTTTGTTTTCGGTAGACTTGGCATCGCCAATGGTGAAAGTCCAGGGCAGGAGAACCTCGCTGGTGCTTCCGGCAAGTGCGTTGTCGACATAGAGGAGCGTTTCACCGCGGGCATAGAAGTGTGTCAGGGTGACGTCGTGCCATTCATCATCGTTGAGCAGTGCGCGGCGCGATGTGAAGTCCTCTTTCATTGGCGAGTCGTAGGTCAGGGTACCGTTATCGTTTACGGTGACTTTACCGGTGTAGTTGCGGCGGTTGCCGTGTTCAAAGCTTATGAGCTCGCCGCGGCCGTCACCTTTCACTCTTACTGTTACGGTGAATGAGTGTGCGCGTTCCTCAGGGGTGAATGTCAGCACTGATTTTGATGCTTTGAGTAAAGAAGATGATATAAATCTTTATTATGTAAAAGAAGGTCAAGAGATACGGCGATGTGCGCTTTAATTTGTTTCATCC
>ENA-ORCP01000712-ORCP01000712.1-human-gut-metagenome-genome-assembly--contig:-NODE-712-length-29548-cov-12.226901_pt1 | contig 29548 bp, 49 predicted proteins | sample MGYA00242990_ERZ507991 | MGnify/ENA primary metagenome ERZ507991 (study PRJEB26167, sample SAMN06115496) | human gut metagenome | host: Homo sapiens | place: China:Henan | collected 2015-05-07... | reverse complement strand
GTAAATACGGCATTTTCACTACTTCTTATATGCTTGTAAGTACATAATTTTTGCAGTCATGACACAAGAAAAGCTCCCTCACAGGAAGGAGCTTTGTCTACAGTCTGTTAGGCTCACAATGTGAGCCTATATTTTTTATCAATATTTTGTGCTCTTCTACAATGTATCCACTACATATAGACTTCGTATTTCCATAGCTCTTTTCCTTCATATTAATAGCATCAAAATAGATAAATGGAGGAAACACAATGAACAAATTCGAGATTTTTAGCAAGAAAAATATTGGCAAGCTGAGTACAGCAATCCGCGATGATGGATCCGTATGGTTCCTTGCAAAAGACGTAGCGGAAATCCTCGGCATGCAGGCAAAGAATGCCCTGCGTATGTTGGACGATTCCGATAAAGAAGAAGTATTCACTGACATCGGAAACGGCCGTCGCAAATATCAGTTCGTAAATGAACCTGGTCTCTATGAGATGATCTTCTCATCACGTAAAGCAGAGGCAAAAGCATTTAAAAACTGGGTGACGCATGATGTGTTACCGTCTATTCGCAAAAACGGCGGTTACATCATCGGACAGGAAGAACTGAAAGGAGAAGACAAAGAAAAGCTGGAAGAGCAGATTCGTCAGTTGGCGAAGCAGGTGAACGCTTACAGAGAAGACGGGAACCTGTGGATGAAGATGTATTTCGACGTCCAAACTGACTACATCAATGCCGTGGAAAAAATTTACGGCAAAAAGAAGGCTGATATTGATGCTCCGGAAAATTCTTCAGAGAAAGAATATGTTGTTACTCCTGAAGGCTGGATACTTCCGAAGAGCCTGATGGCCAGAGATGAGGACTGATTATAAAAGAGCGGATTATTTCCGCTCTTTTATAAAATAGAACCAAAAGGAGAAAATGATGAAAAAGAAATTAACTTTGTTATTATCGGTAATGATTTTGTTACTGACTTCCTGCGGAACCTCATTACCCGCATACGGAAACCCCGCAACGGCAATTCCTATAACTAAAACAATTCAAACAGAAGTAGGAATTGATTCAGAAACCTCATCAAACGAATTCGACCCGTCTCTAATTCCCGTTTACGCAGGCAACGCATACACCACGATCAACGACAATATCCCTTTCTTTACCGCGGATGATACATTATCCGCTGGGTATGAATTTTACAGTCATTTAGACGAACTCGGAAGATGTGGTCCCGCCATGGTGCTCGTAGGAAAGGAGACGATGCCTACGGAAGAAAGAGGAGAGATCGGAATGATCAAACCTACCGGATGGCATACCGTCAAATATGCCGGCATTGTAGATGGTAATTATCTTTATAACCGTTGCCATTTGATTGGATATCAGCTATCTGGAGAAAATGCCAATGAAATGAACCTGATCACTGGTACGAGATATTTCAATGTTACCGGCATGCTCCCTTTTGAGAATGAAGTCGCAGATTATGTCAAAAACACCGGAAACCATGTTATGTATCGTGTGACCCCTGTATTTGCAGGCGATAATCTCGTAGCTGACGGCGCTCTAATGGAGGCATATTCCCCGGAAGATAACGGAGAAGGCGTTTGTTTCTGTGTATTTGTCTACAATATTCAGCCCGGTATCGAGATTGATTACGCGACAGGCGACAGCTGGATCAGCGGAGCAACGCAAAAAGAAAGTGATGAAAAGACAAATGACTCCGTTATCGATTATGTGCTCAATACCGGTACGCGTAAATTCCATTTACCGGATTGTGAGAGTGTTACAGATATGAAACCACAGAACAGGAAGGATTATAGCGGCAGCAGACAGGATCTTATCAATCAGGGATATGACCCTTGTAAAAGATGTAATCCATAGGAGGTAAACATGGAATATGCAACGTATCAAATAACGCCGGAGATCCATGGAGAAGGAACATTTTTCTTCACTGACTGCGGACATAAGATGTATTCAAACCGGGATAAAACGGCATACCATGGCTGTTTGTGCCCGGGATGTTTTAGTCAGGGAAAAATGACGACACTTTATCTTCGTGGATCAGAAGAAGGAAATAAGTATTGGAAAAAGAGACTGGAGGAAAAATTATGATTATATGCAGATACGAAGGAGAAATTCATTGTATTTCAGAAACGGAAGATTTTCGGGAACTTGTAGCACCGGAAGTTTTCGATGCTTTGTATGAATTTCTGAAAATCAAGGAACATGACGCGGAAGAATATGATAATCTGCAGCGAAAGTACGACAGATTATACGACGAATTAGAAGATACGAAATCCGAGCTAGAAGATGCTGAAAACAACATTGATTGCTTGGAGGAAGAGAATGATTCTCTATCAGATAAATTATCCAATATTTCCAAAAAACTAAAAAAGCTTCTCAGCGACAAGAGTTTAGGATATATCGATCAAGAAGAATTCAATAGCAAAATCGAAGAATTAAGCGACGAATACAGTATCATTGAAAAATAGAAGCACTTTCTATGTTGATATAAGAATTTTGCAAACTTCTGACCTACTTTTCTATCATAATAGTAATATCACAGAAAGATGGAGAAAAACTTTTCCCGGGGTTAAGATAAAAATCCCGGTTGATCTTATAGATTTTACTTTTGTTACTCCGGTTTATCCGGAGATTATATAAAACCAACCTTTTTCTAAAGATACAGTCCGGCCGGATGGACACTGATTCGCTGCTTCATCCGGTTACGGAAGCAGCGTCCTCCCAAAAATCTATGACGCTCCCGCCGAGCGAAACATTTCTTACTGTTTCCGGCGGGGGAACAGTTATGGCCACAAGGAGGGCAAATCATATGAGTAATTTAAACGAAACGAACCTGTTAAAGGCAACCATGACTCAGCCGAGATTAGCTTTCGAACTCGTTAAGGCACTTGGTAAGGCATCGGAGGATCTGATGACTTATGAGAGAATTAATTCTCGTCCTGATAGAGAACTTGCCCGTAAGAGTAAGTTAGGGGAAGCTGTTAAGTATTCGAGTAAAGTGGTCGGAGTTGTGTCCCGGATGGAACGTGAAACAGGTTTGAAAATCATCAAGAATTTTCTGCATAACGACAGTGAAAAACTTGAGTTCATGCAGGATGTGGATAATTTCTTTAATGAACTCTATGCAGAGTCTCAGGAGAAATCCAAAAACGCATAAAAATAACGCCTTCCGGTTTTCCGGCAAGGCGTTTTTCTTATAATTCCGAAATGATTTTTGCAATTTTATCCTGGAGTTTTCCACTTTCGGCTGCAAGAGCGATACCTTTCAGAAAGGTCATATTTTGCTTTGCGTCTTCAATGGATTCGTCTGCACCTTTCATAGAAGTTCTTGCCAGATTCGCATATCCTTCGGAAGAAATTTCTCTGTATTTTTCGATCAGATCCTTGAGTTTCGGATGATTTTCGTATTTTTTAATTTCCTTTTCAAATTCCTCTTTTTCCATCATAGCCAGATCCTCATATCTTGACTGGTTGGGAAAGTTTTTAATTTCTGCCATTTCTTATCCTCTTTTTCTTTGCTGTATTCTATTTTCTATAATTACTATAGCATAAAAGAATAATGCGGGCAAATATCTGCACAGAAATTCTGACATATTAATCTTATAAAAAGAAAGGGGGAGAGCACTTGCAATATATAGAAAAATACGCGGATTTATTTGATATCGATGATCCCGACGTATGGTTTGTACAGTGTATATCCGCTGATTTTGCTTGCGGAAAGGGTATTGCCATCGAATTCAATAAGCGCTTCAGTACAAAACAGGAACTTCGGAAATACTACAGACCAGATGTATGGAACGGTAAAGGATACTGTCTTGTAACCTCACATGTTTTAAATCTGGTAACGAAAGCAAAATATTATATGAAGCCTTCGGAAAAGACCATGCGGACGGCATTAAAAGAACTTCATGATATTGTTATTGCGTATGGTATAAAATCTATTGCAATGCCCAAAATTGGCTGCGGCTTGGATCGGATGGACTGGGAAGTCATAAGGAGTTTTATACAGGAATTATTCGGAGATATTGATGATCTGAATATTATCGTATGTTATAAATGGGAAGAAAAACGAAATTTATGGTAGGAACCAGGATTTTAGATTGATTAACTCAAACAAATTCGTTTGTTACGTTACCTATGGACGGGGTATCCTTCTCTTAAAGATGAAAAGCCGTGGCGTTTGTCACGGTTTTTCTGTGCAGAAAAATCTTTCTTCCATGTTTTTATGTCATAATAATGGTATCAAACAAAAGACAGAAAGGAGAATACTTTATGGGTTGGATCAACTCGCATGTCGTGACAACAAAACCCATCACAGACATTAACGGACATCTCGTTCCGAAAGGAACCGAGTTAATAACTATATATGGAACAAAAAGAGGAGATAATGCCGAAGCAGCAGGCTTTAGATCATGCGAAAACGGAAGAGTTTATAAAATTTCATGGGCGGAAACTGGACATATGAAGATTCTGCCGGAGAAACTGATTATGAGTTCTGCGTTTTTATAATTTTTCTGTCATAATAATAGTGAAAGTGAAAGAACCTCTTTCATAAAACACATTTTTCTTCTCTGATAACCCCTACAGTAATGTAGGGGTTTTGTTATTTTTCTGCACAGAAATTTTCCTGCATCTTTCATAATAATAGAAGAAAGGAGATTTCTATGATTGATTTAAAAGCTTATTTCAAAAAGCTGCGGCCTTACTGCATAGCGGCTTTCGGAATTTATCTTATCATATCGCTGTTTTCAAGAAAACTAATCGTAGACGGAAATTCCATGGAACCAAATTATCATAACGGAGACGTCTTAAAGATCAATTCGGTAGCTTACCTGACGTCGGAACCGCAGCGTTATGATGTTGTTGCCATTCATATGCCGTCGATGGATCTTATCAAGAGAATTATAGCCCTTCCCGGTGAAACGGTCCGTATAGATGAAAACGGAGAAGTTCTAATCAACGGAAAAGTCATAGAGGATCCGTTTGCGAAAGAAGCGATCACACAGGATATGCGTGGATTAGCGGCCGATACCATTACACTAAAGGATAATGAATTTTTTGTGATGGGAGATAACCGGAACGCAAGCACCGACAGCAGAACGATTGGACCGATACAAAAGAAACAGATCATTGGAAAAATCAGAGAAAAGAGGTAGAAAAATAAATGCAAAGATAGAAAACATGCACAAAATTCCTGATTGCGGTAAAATATAACATTGCGTGTCTTTCCGACAGAGAAAAAGAAGTTCTCGTTTGTTTATGTAATGGAATAAGTAACAAGGAAATTGCTGCAGAATTGCATTTATCTATGCGAACGATCAAAAGCCATCTATCCAGCATCTTCCGAAAATTCTTGTGGAAGACAGGACGCAGGTTGTCGTGTACGCAATTAAGGCGAAATTAACATTTGTGTAAAATTTGAAAATCCCTTGATCATCGGGGATTTTTCTGTGCAGAAAAATTCGATTTTCACTGATTCTGTCATAATAAAGGTAGAAAATACTTGATTGGAGGAATTGTTATGACACTTAATGGCGAAAAAATTTTATCAGTTGCCGAAATTGCCGACGCTTTCGGCATGCCGGACTATACACTGAGAAGCTACATCGGCGTTCTGAAAAGGAAAAACGAAGATATCTGCAAGGAAATATTCAAGGAGTTCAAGACAGGAGATAAACCGGATATTTATGTAGGCACAGAAGGCCTTCTATATTTATACCATAAGGTATGTGACCCGGAAGATTTTCCGAAGATCCTTCCGCTCATTAAAGAATGCGTACTCGATACTTCAGGGGATCTCATCGCTGATATTTTATCCGTGATCGAAAAATATCAGCCAAAAGAAGAAAAAGAGACTCGATATGACAGAGAAAAATACCATCCGGACAAGAGCGGGGTTCCTGAGGCTGATAAATAAGCTAAAATGTGGTGCGGCCGGATGACAGCCATGATGAAAGAAAACAAAAACTATCTGATGAAGGTGGGTCCCGCCGGCGTAGTCATGCGAAAGATATATGCCAAGATGCGCAATGTCTACGGAATCGTATTTGAACAAGAATTAAAAGAGTTCTACAACAAATACAATCTGATCGATAAACCGGATGTTTCAAAAATGCGACTTGTACAGGAAAAAGAACAGTTAATGAGCCTGTATCAAAGCATCCTGGCGGATGTTATTACCGAAGCAAAACTGAAATAGGAGAAACAATGCAAAAGAAGATAGATATCACCAAAAATCTGTATTTTTATATTGCCGCCTTTCTTGGCATCATGATCATTTTCTGCGCAGTAAATCTCAACCCAAACAATGATATGTGGTGGATGATCTCGACCGGCAGATATATTGTGGAAAATAGAGAAATACCGAAAATCAATCCGTTTACGATCCATGACGGTTATGAGATCATTGTGCAGCAATGGCTGACAGCGGTATTTAATTACGAAGTATACATTCATTTCGGAAATATCGGATTTATTGTAACGGCTATTATGATGAGTCTTTTTAGCTTATTTTTATGCCATCGATACGTTTCTTTATTTACAAGTGACGTTAATATAAAAATACTCCTTATTTCCGTGGCAGCGTTTGTTTTTTCTACTTTTGCCGCCACACGCCCGACGATATTTACGATTCCTGTTGTTTTGCTTGAATTAACGAATCTGGAAAAATGGAATGGAGACAAGAAGAAAATCAGATATCTGCTTCCTCTGATTTTCCTGTCCGTTTTTGAGATCAATATCCACGCAGCCTTATGGCCGCTTTTGCTAATATTGACACTTCCGTATATTGTCCCGGGATATGTTTTAAATTTCAAATATTTCATCGCAGATCTTATGAATAAGAAATGGTTGATTATTGCAAATATCTTTATGTTTCTGTGTGGTTTTTTGAACCCGAATGGTGCTAATGCAATATTATATCTTGTTAAATCTTATAAGAAAACAGCATTGATGAATTCCATTCTTGAACTGCAGAAACCAACGATTTTAGGTATCTGGGGAATTCTCTTAATAGTGCAGATTGTCTTTCTCGTACTTTATTTGCGGGAATATGGCGCAAATTCTGATTTCTCTAAGGTATTTTTGGCAGCCGGCACGATCTTTATGTCCTGTACAGCGGTCCGCAATGTATGGATGGCTACAATCGGCTGTTTGCCATTGCTTGCAGTCATGCTCCAAAAAATGATCCGTTTTCGAAAGGAACACATATACGAATTATGGAAAACAATCATCATAAATGTCGTTTTACTCGGCTGTATTTCCGTTATTTTGCCGGAAATAGCCGGACAGATCGAAAATAAGAAAATACCTGCAAAAAATGCCGCAGAATATCTCGCATCAGTTGCAGAACCGGATAGGGAAAGAGTATATACTTCGTTCGATAACGGCGGAATGTTCGAATGGTACGGCTTCAAAGTATATACTGACGCAAGGCCGGAACTTTTCACGAAAGAGGTTAATAAAAAAGAAAGCATAGATAGCGAAATATATAACGTGGAGTATGGATTTGTGGATTACCGTGATTTTATCGATAAATACGATTTCACTTATATCGTCGTAAACGATGACACGCCTTTTACGTACTATCTCGAAAATGATACAAAGTGGACGGATGTTTACAAAAGCGGCGGGATCTGCATTTATACAAAATTTTTATAATCGGTTTTCTTTCATATTAAGAAAAAGGAGAGAGATATGCTATATAAATTTGATGAAGATGAAGCAGTGCTGGTGTTTGACTCCGAAAAAGATCCTTCTCTCTATAATTTGATGCTTGCAGTAGCCAAGAGCCAGAACGTAGAAACCACAATGCTTATTACTGATGTGTGCCTGGAAACCATTTTCACCATCACATCAGAGAACATTAACTTTGATGCATCCGGCGTTATTATTTATATTGAAAATAAGAAGGCCTTTCTGTTTGTAAGAAAATTACAGACCGCAGAAAAACCGGATACATCCAAATATGTTTTTGACAAGGAGATTCTATATCCATTATTTTTGCGGTTCTTTGTGGTTTTTTATCAGCGGTCGCAAAAAGAAAAAGAAGTATGTGATAAAATGGGTCCTAATGAAGATTATGACGACGCTCTCGACGATGAAGAGAATGAAATCGGTGTCGAAAAGACACCGGAAGACTTCGAAGATGAACTCGAAGTAGAAAAAGTATATTATATTCTGCCTAGTTTGAGGGAGCTGTTTTATATCAGGGGCGTGAACGGGGTATTGTATAAGAAAGGAAATAAAATTCTTTTATATACGAAAGAGAACCACTCTCTCGATGAATTTTATGACCGGTATTCCGGTCCAAAACCGATAGATACCATGACAGAGGATATCGGAAAGCTTACGAAAGGAGAAAGTAAATGTTAGGCGAAGTTTTCAAAGTTATATTGGATCCCGAACAGATTAAAGCAAAGAAAGAAAAATTAGGGGCAAGAAGATTCGAAATCCAACTGCTCAAAAATGATATTGGCAACAACACCAGACTTATAGAAAAATTTTCTGGATGTATTTCTCTGTTTGATGACATTGTTAGTGTTCATACAGCGCTTGCTCCATCAGATTCCTTACCTCCGGAAGGAGATTGCGATCTCAAATATCTTTATGACCGGAATACTTTATCTGCTATCAGAGATGCCTGCGCTATCGCAGATCTTGCGGCGACCAATTACGGACACAGCGTAGGTGTAGTCATTCATAACAGCTTATCTTATAGAGAATTCAGTGAATGTCCCTATTACAATACGCTGGTAACGAGTTTTATCGGAGACCTGCTCCGGGATTATAAGGGAGTCGAAATCTGGATTGAAAACGTTACTCCAATCCATATGGGAGAGTGTATTCATTTTAAAAATGGTTGTATAACTGATTCTTCCGATATTGCCAGACATTTGCGGGAAATTTTTGGGAACCAGATCGGCTCTGTATTTGATGTCTGCCACGCCGTCATAACTCATAGAATGCTTAAGGAAATCACCGGGAAATCTGTTTTAGCTGATATATATAAAGGTTTTTCCGATACCTGCAAGGAAGTACATTTCGCAAACGCAAAAGAGTTTTGAATGAAGCCTGGACAGCATGGCTGCGGTTTTCGCGAAGATAACGAAAAAGATGTAGAGGAGTTGAAAACCTATCTTTTCTTATGCATGACATATTTTCCAGCAGCATATTTGTGTTATGAGATTTCCGAAAAAGATTATATCAAGTGTGATGCAGTTTCCGAGACACTTAAGATCATTCAAAAATTACATAATTAGAAGTCCACGGCTGTTTTCTGTCATATTAATGAAAATCAAGAAAATTAGGAGGAAAAATAAATGAAGATTAATTTTATGATAGGAGATATTACAAAAGTCGCAGATCAGTTCGATGTGATCGTAAATGCCGCGAATAATACCTTATTGGGCGGTGGGGGAGTAGACGGCGCTATCCATAGAGCCGCTGGTCCGAAGCTTCTCGAAGAATGTAAAACACTGGGCGGATGTGAAACCGGAGCAGCAAAAGTTACAAAGGCTTATGATATTCCCTGTAAAGAAATTATTCATACCGTAGGACCAAAATATACAGAAGATTCTACTAATGCGCCGATCTTGCTCTTTCTCGCATACATCAATTCTATCGATGTAGCGGTGGCAAACGGTTACAGAAAGATCGCTTTTCCTTCCATTTCCACCGGTATTTATAAATATCCGGTAGAGGAAGCAGCTCAGATTGCTAAAAGAGCGGCACATTTCATGGGAGAAAAGCTTCCGGGTCTGGAATTGACTTGGGTATTGTTTTCGGAAGAGGATTATGATATCTATACGAAAGTATTTTATTCATGATTAGAATGGTGGTGAAACGATGATCATAGACGCAAAGTGCAGAACATGTTCAGAACCCACAAAATATGCAACTGGATTTTTTGATGGCGAAAACGGAGAATATGGTTGTTTGTATGATTGCAAAAATACGGAATGCTTAGTTAATCAATTGCATAATATTTCGGAATCGCAGGCAATGAAAGACAGAATGCATATACAGGAACTCAATGGAGCTAAAGGAATGTATGCAGGGTATATAGCAGCCAAAAGAAAAGATGCAAGGATACCAATGTATAAAATGGTACAAATTGCCAGTTGTAGTTCTGCGGAATACAGCGCATATGAACATGAACGAAAAGAATTTGATCCGGAAGTTTACAGGAAATGTGTAGAATATTTGAAAAAGTAAATTAGAAAATGGAAATCGTGCTACAGCGGTTGGAATTGGATATTTGGATCCGGAGATGGTTAAATGAACATAAGAGTGATTATTACATAGATGATTTTGATTAACATTTAGCGGAGGAGACAATATTATGTGGAAAAGAGGTAAAACTGTTACGGAATTGGAACGAGATAAAATTGCAGAGATTGCAGATAAATACGAAGTTCCAAAGCGAGACGTAACATCTATGTTTCAAAGTGGACTGAATTTCAATAAAAAAAATGACAATTTTGTCATAGGTAAAAAAGGAACAGGAATGGTTCGACTTTTTATAAAACCGATTAATAAAATCCAGATTGGAGATATTGTAGAAATTAAAGCGCAAGTCGTTGATTATAATGACGGGGAAGAAAAAAATAAAGCTTAGAATCACTGGTTATGCAGCGAATAAGATAACTCCCGTAGATAGATATATCTGGGTAAAATATACTGATATTAATAATTTAAACTAACGATTTAAGGAGAAACAGAATATATGGTCAGAAGTGTAGATACATTCTTCATAAACGGAGAAAGCTTTATTAATTATTGCTCAGATAATGACTTTAATTATACAATTTATATTGGACAAAAATGTAAAGTTTTGAGAAATGGAAAGTGTTTTATAGGTACGCTGCACGAAGTAGACTCAAACAAAAATACATTCTCGATAAAACAAAATAATGGAGAAATAATAGAAATAAATTGTGCTGATGTAGAGGAAATTGGAACGATAAATTAGAATTTAATTCAATAGGAAAGGATTAGTTATGAAGAATATACAAATAAGAAAAACTATCTGTACGATTATGTTAATAATGAAAGACGGGATAAATTTACTGGCTGGATGTTTGATTGCAACGATACTTGTTTGTGTCTGCATGGAAAATGGTTGGGTTTTATCTGACTACATTACCGATGTTTCACATGATATGTTTTGGAAAATGTATTCTGCAATTTCTATATTGGTTCCAATTATTATGTTTTATAGAGGGGCTATGGGCAGATATAAAGTAGAAATTAAGGAATATAAAGCTGAATCTGCATTAGGATATGCAAAATTAGGATTTAATGGAGGTACGAGTATGGATTTTTTTAACAAATTTGGACAGTGAAACATTAAAGGCAGAATTATTAGCCTTTTTAGAACTTAGAGATGATGAATTCGACATATCTTCGATGGGAGAATTTGAAGAACAGTTTGTAGAATTTATTAAAGATGATTTGTCTTATGCGGATTAATTAGGATTTATGGAGGCATTTGTATGAGAAAAATACATGAATGTGCAGAAGATATAAAAAATATTTTAAATGATGCAGAACGAACCGAAGAGGTTGACGGAGATATGCTATGTAGTATTAATGAGTTGGTGGATGAAATTTTATCAATATATTGTTTAGAAAAACAACAAAGAAAAATGGCTATAGCTGAAGAAAATGAGATTCTTTCAGAAGAGGCTAAAAAAGCAGGATGGAAGTCTGGTGTTATGAACATCTAAACTGAAATATTAAGATTTAGTGGAGGGATAGTAGGATGATACATGCAATTTGTGATTTTTGTGGAAAAGACTGTGATAGAACGGCAACGCTGTTATCTATGACACCTTTTCAAAATTTTGCCAGATATCATACGGACAATGAACCATATGGACGTAGAGAAAAAACAAGAAGCTTTGTAATCTGCTATGACTGTTGTAATAAGCATAATCTTCCAAATCCATATGAAACTTATTCTGGCATTACTAAGCAGGAAGGGCGTTATGAAAAGTGTCTTGATAATTATACAGATGTAGATCTTTTGGATGATGAGAAATATGATAAGTAAACTGAAATTTAACAGATGTAAAAATTTGTTTCAATACATAAATGGAGTAAATCAAAATGAATGAAGAACTGAAAAGGTAGGACACTGTGGTGGAATCAATTACCATTTGCAGAAGGGGTGATAGATAATGGGCGGAGATTAGCGGCGGAGCTAGATACACAAAAAACAGCAGTCATTACGGCTGCTGTTTTTCTTTCTCCATCTTTTCCTGCAAATATTCCTGATAATGATCCATCTGATCGATTTCGTTCTGAAGAGCGCATCCATGGATCCCCATGACAACGGAAGCGCATAAAAGTAATATTGACAATGAAATCATAAGTTTTTCTTTTTTATTCATGATGCCTACCTTCACGGTTTAGAATTATAGACTTATTTATAATATCACATATTAATTCATTTGGCAAACTTTCCCATGTATTTTTCTATCATAATAGTGGTAATCAAGATACTAGGAGACTTTTTTACGGGGTTAAGATAAAAATTCCGTTTGAACTTATAGATTTTCTTTTTTAATCCTCATATAAAGTGAGTTTGCCCTATATAGAACCCGTCATCCAGAGAGGATGGCAAAACGTATGCTTTTAGCCGCCTCTCAAATGGGACGGTTATATTATGGGAGGAAAGAAATGAATTATTTATTTTTATTATTATCTCTGTTCGTGATTTCTGCTTCTTACATGGAGGCGAGAAAAAATGCCTAAAAAAGGACTTTTTTCTCTGCGGCCAGAATGGCTGGAAAGAGAGCGACAGAGACATGAAAGACGGCTTGCGGATATCGATCGCAAATGTGGCTGTCTTTCTGATAAAGATTTTTTAAAAACGCCGGCAGTGATCCGTATGCTCGAGGACTTGAAAATTTCCGCTTCGTTTGAAATGGAAATGATAATGGAAATCGACGAGGCGCTGTCTGGACAATTAGCCTGCGCGTAAAATCATCGTGCAGGACGCATCAAGATTAAAAGGGAGAGCGGATTTTATTCGCCCTCTTTTTTTGTTGTCTTTATATCTTCTAAATCTATCATATTAATATCGTAAAATAGACAGAATGGAGAAAAATGTATGGATAAAATCATTATTGTATTGCTTGTTGTTATTCTTATTGGTATCGCGGCTATTTTGTACGCCTGCTGCTGCATGAGCAGCAAGATTGACAGACTCGCTGAACTGGAAGATATCGACGCAGAATTAGAAAAACTTAAGAAAGAAAAATTATATGAAGAAAATTAGGAGGAAAAATAAGTGAAAATTATTATTATGGGAAAGAGCGCCGCCGGAAAAAATCATCTGGCACGCAAAATGAAAGAGTTGGGATTAAAGCAGATTGTAACCGACACGACGAGAGCTATGCGCCCCGGAGAAAGAGATGGAGTGGATTATAATTTCGTTTCAGAAAAAGATTTTTTAAGAAACATCTCTGAATCCAAATACATGGAATATAAAAGCTATGAGACTATCAACGGAACCGTATATTACGGATCCCGGTCAACTGCTTTCGAAAATGGAGATTTTATTATCCTGACACCATCCGGTGTAAAGGATATTGCCCCGATCCTCGAATCCCGTAGAATCAAATATCAAACAATTCTTCTTGATGCCGACAAGGATCTCCGACTGCAGAGAAGTCTGAAAAGAGGAGATAAGGTAGAAGAAGTGTTGAGAAGATACGATAAAGACGAACGGGACTTCCGTAATGCCGAAGCGGCTATCTGTTTTAATACGACGGAGTGGACGGATCGGGAAGTAACGGCGGCAGCCGAGATGCTTCGAGATTTGTGTCGAAAATAGAGAAAGGAAAAATCCATGAAAAAAGATAAATTCAGAACGTATGCAGCGATTTTAACCATCATTATTTGCGTAATTGGCATAATCGCCAATTTAATATATATGCCTAATCAGTTTTCAAAAAATAAAGATTTGGTTTTGGAAATTAGAGAGTCATTAAAACATCAAACTTTCGCTACGAAAAAAGATGAATACAAAATCTGGGCTGATCCGGAAACAGGTGTAGAATATATAATCTACAATTATGGAGGTAGGCTGGTTATGACTGCGCGACTTAACGCCGACGGAAGTTTGTGTGTTACTGAAAAATAACTTATAGGGATTTTGGAAGCGACTATCTGCTTTAATACGACAATGCGGACAGATAGAGAAGTGGCGGCGGCAGCCGAGACGCTTAGGAAATTGATTCAAAAAAGGAGGAAGCTAAATTGAAAAAGAAATTGATTGTGACAATAATTGTTTTATTATTTGCGATTTTGCTAACTGGATGCAGTTCTGAAGAGGCTCAGAAAAATGCGGAAAGTTTTCAGTCAGGATTGAATAGTGTAATAAGAGATCCTTCAGTTGCCTTTTCGCAAGAGGCTGAAATTCAGACAACCGAGAACCAATTTATATTTGTTTGGACAGACCCTGATACAAAAATACAATATATTGTTTATCGGCAAAAAAGTGGATATGCCGGTTTTGGAGGAATCACTCCGAGATTAAACGTAGACGGAAGCCTCTATATCTCTGAGGACTGATATTATTAGAACTTATAGGGATTTCAAAAGCGGTAAAGAGCGGAATTTTGTTGACATAACCGTATATATATGAGAAAATGTAAATAGAAAGGAGAATGCACGATATGTCATCTTTCAAAATTAACCCATACCGGCCTGGCGCTGGAACAAACCCTGCGTATCTTGCTGGCAGAGAAAACGAACTAGATATGGCAGAAACGACTTTCCAAGCATTGCGTCTACAAATTCCGGTGCAATCTATTATTTACACCGGCTTGCGCGGCGTAGGCAAGACTGTTCTTCTGAATCAGATGGAAGAACTGGCAAAAAAAGAAAGTATTGAGTGCCGACATATAGAAGTCGAAAACAGGAATGATTTCATTTCGCAGATCATCACCTGCTGCCAGGTATTCCTTAGAAGTATCAGCACCGGAGAGCGCATGAAACAGACAATTTCCAAAGCTGTTGATGCCTTGAAATCGCTGGCTGTTTCTTTCTCACCAGAAAGCAGCACTTTTTCTCTATCTATGCAGGAACAGGAATTGTATAAAACAACTAACCTGACGCAAAGCCTCACAGATGTATTCATTTCTGTAGGAGAAGCTGCCAGAGATGCAAATAAACCAATTTGTTTTTTCATTGACGAAATGCAATACATGAAAGGAAATGAACTAAGTTCCTTGATCGCTGCATTACATCGGGCAAATCAACTGAATTTACCGATCATGATCGTTGGCGCAGGTCTTCCAAAATTATACAAAATGCTTGCGGAAGAAAAAACATATACAGAAAGATTATTTCTGTATCATGAAATAGGTTCTCTTTCAGAAGAAGATGCAGCGAAAGCTATCACCGAACCCCTAAGGCGATTGGGTGTAAATTACAGCAAGGGTGCCGTGAAGAAGATTTATGAAACCACAAAAGGGTATCCTTTCTTTATTCAGCAGCTTTGCAAAGAAGTTTACAGTCTGTCTGAGGGAAAACTTATCGAGGAAAAAGATGTTGAAAAAGGGATTACACAGTATTATTCCGTTTTGGATTCAGGATTCTTTAAGAGCAGATACGAAAGATGTTCTGAGACTGATAAACACTTCATTTTTGCTATGGTTGCATGCGGAAGCCTCCCCTGCACCATTGCAAATGTAGCGAAAAATCTCGGAAAAGCAGTAACTTCTATTTCGACTACGAGAGCCCAATTAATTAGTAAGGGAATTATTTATTCGGCAAAATACAGTGAATTGGATTTTACTGTTCCTGATTTTGATGACTTTATCCGACGCAATCCGGAATATGAGGATTGGTTAAAAAATAAATAATAACATTTAAGGAGAGCGTCTTATAGGCGCTCTTTTTGTATGTGGCTTTTCTATCATAATAATAGAAACGTAAGAAAACGAGGAGGAAAAATAAATGCGATATCACGATATCACGAAAGACGACATGAAAAACGGCGATGGTCTGAGAGTGGTTCTATGGCTTGCCGGATGCGAACATCATTGTCCGGGCTGTCAGAATCCGATTACATGGGATCCCGATGACGGTCTCGAATTCGATGACACAGCTAAAAAGGAAATTTTCGACCAGCTGGACAAAGACTATATTTCCGGAATCACATTTTCCGGCGGCGATCCGTTACATCCAGCAAACGTAAACGGAGTTCTCGAACTAATCGAGGAAATCAAACAAAAATACCCTGATAAAACGATCTGGTTATATACCGGATATACATGGGAACAGTTATTTGATTCCAATAACAAGCCCTACAGCAAGCGTGGCGAAGTGGTTCAAAACGTAGATGTGATTGTTGACGGAATGTTTGTTCAGAACTTACTGGACGTAAATTATCCATGGGCCGGATCCAGAAACCAAAGAGTAATTTTGGTTCAGGAGACGATTAAAAATCCTGGCAAAATTGTTCTTTACTGAAAAGAGGTGCGCACGAATTGGATATGGTAACAAAATATGGTAATTATCAACTTGCGCTTCGCGAGCGAAAAGATTCGAAAGCTTTTGAGGAAATTTTTCCGTTATATTTTGATCATTTTTATATGATCGAAGTGGACGGCGGGGGTTTCGAAGAGCCTGTAACTGTCGGAGTAATTGCTACTTCAGACATCGAAAATGCAGTATACATTGAATGGATAGAAATATCCATGGCATTCAGATCAAATGGATTTTTCTATCAAGCAATGCATCTTTTAAGAAATTCATTTTCGACAAAGGATATTACTCTGAAATCCAGCAATGAAAATTTATTACGATATGTAAAGTTAGGTTTTGTAGATGATCATATTGATGAATGCACGGGTTTGCATTACATGGTGTGGAGGTAAGAAAAACAAAGGTATAAATAGCTTTAATAAAAATTTCATATAAGAAGGACGGAACGATTATTCACCGCCCGAAAGCATAGCAAAGGAGAAAATAATAATGTTAAGAGTATCGGAATTTTTCAAAGTATCTTTAAAACAGTTCGTGGAGAGCATCCGCGATACAAAACCTTCGTTCAGTGATGGTGAAATTTTAGATATGTACAATCATGTACTGAAGCTGCCGGAAAGAGCAACAAAGGGCAGCGCAGGATATGACTTTGTTACACCGTTCGACATCACCCTTTCACCTGGACAGACAGTAAAAATCCCCACAGGTATCCGTGCAAAAATGGAGCCCGGATGGGTATTGATGATCTTTCCAAGGAGCGGACTTGGATTCAAATACCGCTTACAGTTAAACAATACCGTAGGAATCATCGATGAAGATTATTTCTACTCGGACAACGAAGGACACATCTTCATTAAGATCACCAACGATTCTAATGAAGGAAAAATGCTGCAGATCAAGGCTGGAGAGGCGTTCGCCCAGGGCATTTTCGTTCCGTTTGGCATTACTATGAATGATGAGTGCGATGGGATCAGAAACGGCGGGTTTGGCAGCACATCGAAATAATTGTCGAAAAATTTTGACGACAATTATTTGAATTTAAAATTTTCATATCCTATAATCAAATAGGGGATTTAATAAGCGGGAGTTTGCAGAAATGCGGCTCTCGCTTTTTTATAAAATGTATCAGTCACACACCAATGAAGACGGAAGCCTTGAAAAATAATTTCTGTGCAGAAATAGTTTCTTTGTCTGAAATCTTTCATATTAATGGTAGAAGCAAAAACGACAAAGGAGTTTGAATATGGGTAAAAGTAAAAAGAGTTTTTGGAAGCAGATGTACTTATCGAATGGATGGGCAATAGACAAAGTTGTTGTGCCGGCTGTTGGGATTCTTTTCTTTTTTGCAATCGGATTTCTTGCAAATGTTATTTTGGGAATACCGGAATCTATTAAAACAGACGAAGGCGTTTCGTACTATGCAAATCTGATCGTGTGGTATTTTGCGAGCGGCTTCAGCACGACAGGGTTAATTGTTGCATTTTGCATGTTTGTGTACTATGTACCATATGCTGCTGTAAGCAAAACGCTCGCCATTGCTAGATATTGCAAACTACCTCTTTCGAGAGAAGAGCTGATTGCTGCCAAAAACAAAAATATTTTTACTGACGTCAATTCCTATTTTTTATATATCAGAAGGCAGTTAGAATATTGCCACGGAAAAAGAAGCCTTTCCTTAACTGACGATGAAGTCGAAGAGGCCATAAGAGTAAGCGTAGAAGTGTTTGATTTACAACAGAATGATATTATTCACGTAAATGATAAGTTTTATGCGCGCATCACATTGAGAAATGCCAAAGAATGTAATGTGGAATGCAGTGATCAATTATATAAAGGCGAAATTATCAGAAGATTTTTCTGGGTTATTCGACCGGATGGCACTTTATATAACTCATTAAAGCAGTAGGAGAGAAATGGAAGCAAAAACAATCAGAACCAAAAATACAGAATATGTAAAAATCAGCTGGAGAAACAAAGCAGAATATAAGCGCTGGATCGGAATGCTACAGCGTGTCTGCGAAAACTGGAAAGAAGAAAACGCAGAAATCGCGAAACTGCCGGATATTTTTATTTCCAGGGCAAAAGAGGACAGTAGTACCGGAGAATATGCGGTGTGTTTATATACGGCGCATTTGGTGGAAATCACTAAATTCTTCTTCGTTTTCGCCGGAATCAGCGATATCCAGGAAAAGATGATTGATCAGAAAGATTCGCTTTTGGAAAAATACAGGACATATTTGTATTCTCCAAAAGAAAGATACGAATAGGGCAAGGAGAAATGCATGTTTAGATTGTGGGAAACTTTGAGAAAATCTCAAAATAAAAAATATTTCAATGGCAAAATAGAAGATCTTTCCGCATATATCCCTGAAGGCGCAGATTCGCATAATAAATGCGAATTAACGTTCGATCAACGAATGTATTTGATATTAAAAGGTGTTGCGTTGGGCGATTTTGCTGGGCAGCCATATGAAGCGGCTTCTTTGGACTATTGCAAAAATTTATCTCAGGACCTGATTTATAAAAAGGCAAAAGATTGCACGGATGATACCATTCTTGCCTGCGCAACGGCGGTGGCTATTAAGGAGAAAAAGCAATATGCGAAGCTGTATCGGGAATACGCCAAAAGATTTGAAAATCCATTAGGCGGCTATGGTGGGAGATTCACTGCATGGGTTTATAATAACGTCGAATCCTATAGTTGCGGAAACGGAAGCGCAATGCGCGTTGGACCCTGTGGTTGTTTTGATGATATTCGCGATGTTATTGCAGAGGCGTACAAGAGCGCCGCATGTACCCATAATCATCCAGAAGGCATCAAAGGAGCAATTGTGACGGCGGTATGTATCTGGATGGCTTTTCGTGACTATACAAAAGAAGATATTGCAAAATTTGCCGACCGGCTTTATTCGGGTAATTTCTATTCTCCGATGTCTTCGTGGCCTGCAATGAGAGAAAGCAAATACGTACAGGGCAGCCCAGCAGTATGCCAGACTACCGTACCTATGGCCATTAGCTGCTTCATTAACACGGGCTGTTATGAGAATTGTATATGGGAAGCAATACGGTTTGGTTGGGATACCGACACTCAGGCAGCGATTGCAGGTAGTATCGCAGCGGCATATTATCGACTATTTGACACAGAAAGTGATGTTGAATGGGATAAGATTCAAAACAGAGAATATTTCACAGAAATAAAAGGATTAATGTTGGAGTGAAGTTTATGGAACAACAAATGAATTTAACACAGATGAAATACAACATCTGTTATAATAATATGTGGATCCGCGAAGTGGCTTTCAGCTGCGTCAAGATTGTATTTCATGAGCCGTTAGGCGGAGATATCGGCGCTGAGCTCATCGGATTGATTCAGAAAGCAAATGAAGACGCGACAAACAAATGGGACATCATCCAGTATCTTAAAGAAAAGAAAATTCCTTATGATCTGAAATTTCGCTATCTGAAAAATCTAAGTTTGCGGGATAATTTGTATAACTGGAAAATTGCAAAAGCCGCTGCCGTGTTGCATAAATACCAGCAGAATAGCTATACGAATATTTCATACCTAAATCACAATCTTTTCTTCTCTATGGATAAATTATCCAAAGAACAGCAGGAAAAGTTTATTTCCATGGTTGAGGAAGCCAGACAACGAAATTTTGGCGGTTTTGTTGATTTGGTGGAATATGTATCGAATGAAACGGACTCTGATATTCGAATGGTGTATTTCTGGGATAACGCATTTTCTCCGGTCAAGAACCTCATGATGCTTAGAACAATACACAAATTTAACCGTCAAGCGAAAAAGGAAAAGAAATTAATTAGATTGTGATAAAAACGCCGGCTGTAATGCCGGTATTTTTGTTGCGTAAAAATTCGATGTCCATAATCTTTCATAATAATATTGTTCAGAATAAGAAAAGAAGGAGAAAAATACATGGAATCAAAGATACTTTGTATCGGAAAAGGAAAAATAGCGGAACTTACATCAGCTGATATCCCAGAAGATGCGATCGTTATCTGTCCCAATCCCGTACCAATACCAATACCAAAATTAGTTCCGATGTCTCAGAATACGGAAAAATATTTCGAACCGGTTGTCCGAAATGCTATACCTAAAAATATTGAAAAAAGAAAAAGGAGAAAAAGATGAACAGTATTTCAATAACAAAAAGTCAAGAAAACCTCAATTATGCGATCTATATGATCGGAGGAAGCTATTTTGAGAAGGCCAGCTGCAGCAATACGCGTCTGGAAACAAGGCTTCGCGTACAATATATGGAACAGAAGCAGGAAAAACAGGCAGCCTTGGAAGAAGAATGCATTAAATATTTTGAAGAAAAACTGCTGAAAAACAAAGCGTTGGACACTGTCTGGAAACAGAGCGTGGATTGTGAATTTACGGCACATGGAATACGTTTCCTTGGAGATGTGTATGCGTTATGTGTGACGGCGGAAGCCAAGGGAAAAGAAATTAAGTTTTCCTGCCACTTGTTTAAGAAAAACTGTTACGAATATATTAAGAGGAGAAAATAAATGAATAGAGCAACATTTATAAGAGAAATCGATGACCTTGGAAGAATTGTAATTCCGAGAGAATATCGAAATAAAATTTTCGGAGAACATAATTCTGAAGGAAAGAAAATGGAAATATTCCTTGAAAAAGACGGTTCATTAATCCTTAAACCTTATAAAACAGAACCGGATATAAGGGAAAAAGTAACGGAATATATCAATGAACTTGATACCGAAATAACGAGAATCACTAACGATTTACTAAAGGAAAACAACTCAGACGACAATGTTAAACTGGAAGCTAGATTAGATGCAATCGTTGATGTAAAAAACGATTTGCTGAGTCGTCTTGGCGAAAGAAAATAAGGAGAATTGCTATGAGTAGAAAAGAAGAAATCCTGGAGGTCAAAAAGCTCGGTGAGCGCATCGGTTATGGAAATCTGATGGATATCGCAAGTGCACTCATGAGTATAAAGTCAAATGGAATCGAAATCGAACATGCCCCCACGGTTTTATCTTGCATTAAGAAGGAAGAAAGAGCAGATATTGAGCAGCAGGTGCTTCAAAGAGTAGCGGAAATTAGAACTTACGGGATTAATTAATCTCTGCAGAAATTTGCATATCAGACTTGCGCATGTTATTATAATTGCATACAAGGGCTACGATAACCGTCATGGAGCAAGCCTCTACGATACAGCATCCAACAAAAAGCTGACCATTTGGTCGGCTTTTATTTTTTTCTGTGCAGAAAAATCCAAAATCCTACCAATCTGTCATAATAGTATTGATAATACGAATCTATAGAGGTAGGCGGTATTTTACAGGGATAACTATAAATACGTAGTCTGCGCCCTCTCCGCGATCAAAGACAACGCGATCCTTCATGTTCATCACATGTATTACTGGAAGGGACGCCATGGCAACAAACTTGATTAATTACGGAAGGAGGTAAGGCAGGACGCATTCCTCCTCGCTCAAGCTGAGGCTATGAACGGGGCATCCTGCTTTTAAAGATGAAAAAAACAATCAAAACAGACATCAATCCAGATGTAAAACAGCAGGAAAAAGAAAACATTTCTATCCGTCCTCGCAATTTCAGCGAATACATTGGACAAAAACAGATCTTGGATAATCTGTCCGTGAGCATTGCTGCTGCCAAAAAGAGAGGAAAGGTACTGGACCATATACTTTTGAGCGGACCGCCCGGATTAGGTAAAACTTCACTCGCATATGTGATTGCAGCAGAAACAGGGTCTAAAATCAAAACAACGAATGCTCCCGTCATCGAAAAGCCTCGCGACATGGCTTCGATACTGGCAACACTGGAGGAAGGAGACATCCTTTTTATCGATGAAATTCACCGACTCCCAAGACAAGTCGAAGAAATGTTGTATTCTGCCATGGAAGATTATAAGATTGATATTCTGATTGGAACGGCAGAACAAATGAAAAGCATTACCATGGATCTGCCGCATTTTACCTTGATTGGTGCCACAACCAGGGAAGGTATGTTGACGAAGCCGTTATATGATCGTTTTCAGAATCATTATAAACTGGAAGCGTATACGGAAGAGGATCTGTCAAAAATCATCCAGAATACGGCAGAAAAATATGATCTTAAAATAGCTGATGGACTGGCACTAAAAATCGCAAAAGCATCCAGGCAAACGCCCAGAATAGCAAATAATCTCACTAAGAAGATCGCGGACTATTCGCTCGTACACGGGAAAATAACGAGCAAAAGCCTGAAAGAAGCTTTTGAACTTATTGGTATTAACGAAGAAGGACTGACACTTTCTGATCAGAAGTATCTTGATCTGCTCGAAGCCGCCGCGCCAAAGCCGGTAGGACTCAATACGATTGCAGCATGGCTTGGAGAATCCGAAGATACGATTCAGGATAAAATTGAACCATTTTTGATTCAGAAAGGATATGTGTTGAGAACCAATAGTGGAAGAATACTGAATTCAATTTCCTCTAAGTAAATTAAAAATCATTTGACATATGTAAGTAGGAATAGCCCACATTAAGGAGGTATTGTAAAATATGATAGACGAAACATTGCAAAAAACATATTTACCCTTAAAATTAGCGGAAGTTGGTAAATCTTGTCAACATGAAAACATAATAGATAAGGAAAATAATATTAAGGATAATGATGAACAATCCCTCTGGCAACAGAAAAAAGATTGATTGATTTTCTAAAGATTTTAAAAAATATTTTACATATCCAGTTGTTAATGCATATTGGGTAGATCAAAATATTCATATAGATTGTTAAAGAAATGGAGATAGAAATATGACAAAAGCAGATAAATATTTAGTAAGAGATATTAATAATATTTTAGAAAATGGATTATGGATGGTACTCCTGCGCACACTTGTTTCGTAACACATGTATTAAGACAGTATGATTTATCAAAGGGAGAATTTCCGATTTGTACATTAAGACCTATTGCATGTAAGAGTGCAATTAAGGAAATGATGTGGATCTTTCAGGATCAGAGCAATGATCTTTCTCTGCTTAGGGAAAAGTATGGCATTAAAGTATGGGATGCATGGGAATCCAAAGATATGCCGGGAACGATTGGAAAAAGATACGGTTATACCGTGAATCATTATGATTTATTAAATAAACGTATCTTAGAAGATATTAAAAGGGATCCTTATGGACGGTATCATATTATGAACCTGTGGCAGGAACAGGATATGGCAGAAAGTGATGGATTAAAACCCTGTGTCTATGAAACTATTTTTACTGTACGTGGACGGTATTTGGATATGGTTTTGAACCAGCGTTCCGGAGATATGTTAGTAGCATCCGGAGCAGGACATTGGAATGAAGTACAGTATGCCGCACTTTTGATGATGGTAGCAAGAGATACAGGGTATGAACCTGGAAAGTTTACACATATGGTAATCAATGAACAGATTTATGACAGACATCTGAACCAGGCTAAGGTGTTACTGAACAGAGCAGAAGAAATGAAACGGGAATTTATCGTTTGTAAGCCTTGCATGCTTTTAAATCCTGAGAAAAAGAATTTCTATGATATTACCATCGAAGATTTCAGTTTAACGAATTATGCAGCTAGAAAACCACAGCTTTCCTTTGAATTGGGGGTATAAAATATGAAGACAACAGATACTAGACAGAGTCAAAAAATTCATAAGACTTTCGATGCAGCAATAGAAGTTGCATCGAATATAGCGATAGTTGTTGTTACTTTTTTAGTATTTTACATTTTGTTCCGTTTATCCATCCAGCTTCAGGAATATGTACGTTAAAATTGTAAGAAGGGTATAAAATATGAAGACATTAGATATTACATACGATGAAAATTATTTCAAAGAACAATATGAAAAATTGGATAAAGCATTTAATGCATATATGAAAGCAATATCTCATTCAATACTATCAGCTATAGTGTATGTATTGCTTTATTTTTTAATGTATATAATTCCAAATACAACGATTCAAACATACATTAGAATTATTGGAACATTACTATTTGCATCAGCGCTTATCACTTTGTTCTTTTACCCATTATTGATGAAAGATGGAAATATTCCGGATTCTTTAGATAGTGCGGTCGCTTTAAAAGAAACCTATGATGAAAATCCGGAATCGCTTTTCATGGAATCAAAAAATGGAGAATGGTTCGTCCTATTAAATAATGAAGATGACAAATTAGTTTATATTCCATTACAAAAATATTTAAAAAATGATTTTACATATGAAACAGAAATTCCAAAAGAATGGGAAACTTTGCATATTTCCGTAACTAATGATGGCGTATCAACCATATCGTTTACATAACAGGATGAGGAGTAAGAATGGCAGACAGAATTATAAGAGGATATTGGGATTGTCCCTATTGTGATAGTACAGATATTGATGGTTTAGTCGATAATTGTCCAAATTGTGGCAGACATAAGCCGGAAAACACAAAATATCATTTAAAGGGTGCAATTTCTCACGAAAACAAGATTTATAAGAAATCTGTTGTAGAAGAATCGGATGTATTAAATACCGAAGAATTACATAAAGCTGATATTTCCGAAGAAGAATGTGATGGAAATCATAAGGAATGGGTGTGCAGTTATTGTAATAGCTTAAACAATTGGGCAGATGATATCTGTACATCCTGTGGTTCTCCAAAAGAAGAAGCTAATCTGGAATATGGGATGCAGAAAAGAGAAAAGACCGGCAATCAGCTGGAAGATCATGTTGGTCTTTCTGGAATCGATGAAGAATCCGCCGGATATATCAAGGAGAAGTTGGTAGAAAAATCGAATTTTGATTCCAGAGATAGTCAGGAAATTACCCCGGAACATGTCGAGATTTCAAAAAAGAGTATGTTCACATCCAAGCTGTCTAATGCGCTTCGGCAGATTGGCGGAGCGATTGTCAACAATGCGTTGCCGATTATGGCGAGTTTGCTGTTTTTAATCTTCGCAGGAATACTTTTCTTTCCGCGTACCGATGAAGTCACCGTAACGGGATTTCATTGGGAGCGAAATATCTCCATCGAAGATTACCGAACCGTCAGAGAAAGTGATTGGTCCGTGCCTCCCGGCGGAAGAGTATATTCCGAACAAACAGAACTAAAAGGATATGTTTCCGTCATTGATCATTACAGAACCGTTACCGAAACGAAATCCAGACAGGTTATCGATCATTATGAAACAAATTATACCTATTCTGATAACGGAAACGGCACTTTCACGGAGCATTCCAGCCAAACACCGGTATACAGAACAGAATACTATGAAGAAACGCATGAGGAACCGGTATATCGCCAGGACCCCGTATACGCTACCAAATACTATTATGAAATAGAACGGTGGCTGAACAGCGGAAGAAATTGCCTCTCTTCGGGAGACAATCATGAACCATACTGGAATACGGATTATACGCTGGCCGATAATGAACGGGATACGGACCGGACAGAAAAATATGTAGTTATGTACGATAACGGAAAATCAGATAGCAAAACGCTGGATGACTGGTTATCGATACAAATCGGTGATAAGTACAAAAGAACGTATTGCTTATTGTTCACATATAAGACAGAGGAACTGCGATAGAATACTATCGCAGTTTTTCTGTGCAGAATTTTCCGTTTTCGCACAAATCTGTCATAATAAAGGTAGAAAAGTACGAAAGGAACGATTATGCACGAAATTAATCTGACAGCCGCTCAAAACAAAATATTAGAAAAGGCGAAAATTACATGTGCCGAGCAACTTATTCGTCAAATGCCGAACAGATACGACGACTGCAGACAGGTTTTTGCCATTGGACCATCGATCATTGATCAAACTGTATCGATCATCGGTATTTTATCCAGCGTTTCCTCTAAATCTACAACGCGGATTCCAATGTGCATAATGAAAATGACGGACAACTCAAACGGTTTCCCTTTTTCTGTTATATTTTTTAACCAGCCATATTTGCAGAAAAAATATCATAACTGCGAAGGACAAATGTTTTTTATATACGGAAAGGTTCAGCATGACCCAACATTTGGATATCAGATTGTTAATCCTACTTATTTTACCACTGATTTACAAAAATATATGGGAATGAATCCGGTCTATAAGCAACGAAAAGGAATTTCTACGAACACGTATCTCAAAGCAATAGATGGAGCTCTTAGTGAAGATTTGACAGAACCGTTGAGCGATGATTTCAAAGCAGTTCACAGCTTGCCGTTAAGTAAAGAAATGGGACGGGAAATTCGATACCCACACGATATGAATTGTCTGCAATCTGCTATGCAATATTTTATGCTGGAAGATATGCTGTATTTCGCAGGTCACCTACATAGAAGGAACAAAAATATCCCCAGTAGATTTAATCCGCTTATGCCAAAAATGAATATACAGCAGAAAATAATCTCCGGACTTCCTTATACGTTAACGGCAGGACAAAACGATGTCGTAAATACGCTCGGGAATAAGATGGCAGCAGGCGAAAGCGTAAATGCACTGATTCAGGGAGATGTTTCCTGCGGTAAGACAATCACAGCGTTTCTTTTACTTATTCAGGCAGCAGAAAACGGATTCCAGGCGGCAATTATGGCTCCGACTGTTGTGCTTGCTTCACAGCATTATGATGAGCTGACAAAGCTTCTTGAAGGGACCGGTCTTACCTGCGCATTTTTGAATGGCTCGCTTAAGAAAAAGGAAAAAGACTCCATTTTAAGTAAACTTGCTTCCGGAGAAATTAATATCGCTGTCGGAACTCATTCTTTGACTGAGGACAGTGTTGTCTTTCAAAATCTGGGACTCATTGTAATTGACGAAGAACAGCGTTTCGGTGTAGAGAAACGTGAAAAGATACGCACAAAAGCAATCTGTAATCCGGTATACGTTTCCATGTCGGCTACGCCGATTCCCCGGACTATGGCTTCCATCATCTATGGTAAAAACGTGGATCTTTTTACAATCCAGAGCATGCCAAATGGCAGAAAACCCGTAAAAACAATGTATATGAAGGATCAAGCTATCCCAGGCATACTCGTGAGAGAATTGCTGGCAGGAAGACAAGCTTACGTCATTTGTCCATTGATTGAAGAAAATGCCAACAGTGAACTTATGACGGATTGCTTATCGGTCATGGAAACCAAAGATCATTATGACAGACTGCTTCATAATTTCGGTTTCCGTTCCGAAGTCTTGACCGGAAAGATGTCCGAAAAGGAAATGTTGGCTGTATTGGATGACTTTAAAAATAATAAAATCCAGATACTGATTTCAACGACAGTAGTGGAAGTCGGTGTCAATAATCCAAACGCAACTGTTATCGTGATTCAGAATGCGGAACGATTCGGATTATCTTCCTTGCATCAGCTTCGCGGGCGCGTCCGGAGAGGAAGCTACGAGCCTTATTGCATCTTGCAGTCAAAAGATGCAAATAATGAAAGAATAGCCGCCATGTGCCAGACGGATAACGGATTTGAACTTTCAAAGTTGGATCTGCAGATTCGAAAGACCGGAGATATTCTCGGAACCATTCAATCCGGCAGTAACCGGTATATAGAATTGATGCAGAATTATCCCAATTCTTATAAGTATGCAGAAAAATTAGCGGAAGAATTAGATGAAAGAGGAGAACTGAATCAGTTTTTAAAGACGATGGACGAAATCAAAGGAACAGAAGTATTCTAGGAAGGAGAATATTATGGCTTATGCAGAAAAAACTACCGTATCGGTAACAAAAACAAAAGCAGATATTGAGGATCTGATTATCCGATATGGCGCAGATCAGTTTATCAGTGGTTTTAAGGAAAACCTTGCAGTTATCGGATTTACGATGGCGAACAAACAGATTAAGTTTTTGCTTCCATTGCCGGACAAGACCGACAAAATATTTTGGTATACAGCCGGGAGAGGGCAGAAGAGATCCGACGAGGCAGCATACGCAGCGTGGGAACAGGCCTGTCGCAGTAAATGGCGGGCATTATATCTCATCATAAAAGCAAAATTAGAAGCCGTCGAATCCGGTATCAGTACGGTCGAAAGGGAATTTTTGTATGAAATCGTATTGCCGGATGGGAGGACCGCGGGAGAGTGGATGCTTCCGCAGATCAATGAAGCATATTTGACTGGAGAAATGCCGCCTTTACTCCCGATGTTGGAGAAAAAATAATTTTTGTGCAGAAATTTCCATTTTCAAAATTATCTGTCATAATATCAGAAAGATACGAATCATTAAATGCGCAAGGAGGAAAGAGGGTAATGTTGAATGCAAGCACTGTGAATATGGAATTACGGAAAACAAATTTAGGTATGTGTAATGTATGTAAAAAAAAATTAAACCAAGAAATGAATTAAAGTACATTAATAGATTTCCTTCATTTTACTGCATCCCGGCATGCGAACAATGTAGAGCCAGATATTCAAAAAATAAATTACTGTCTCATTTTGTTAAAGAAATCTGACAGCTCTGCGCAGTCTAAAGACTGGCAGGTTCCAAGTACATAACAGCATCACTTGACAATTCTTACAACGGATCCGGTTTCTGATCTTTACGGTCAGGAAGCGGATTTTTTTTATGCAGAACAGTGTTTGTTATAGCTGCCGTACCTTAACCGGAATTTCGCCGCAAGCACTCCGATGAGTGCTTCACGCGGCCGGATCCTGTCGAACCCGTTTGCATGATCAATAGTTACATTTATGGTATTCGTAGCTCCGGAGACCGAAGCTCGAAGGATATTTCTTATTCTCTGCAAGGAGCATGTCCATGCAGGCGTCATGTGTTATCAGGAACGTGGGGAAAGTGTCGATACATTTCTGTCTGTCGGCAGCCGTACCGGCATCGTTGCTGTTCTTTAACAGGAATGCAGAATACAGGTCTCTCTGTACGTAGTGGGCGCCAACAAAATTTCCCCGGCAGGAAAGCTTCTTTCGTACGTAGTCGTCAGTCACATGGTTATACTGACTGGCATGGAAGCTTACGGTATCGACTTTGATCAGCTCACCGCCGCCGGAAGCAAGCCGGTTTCCAAGGATCGTCAGGAATGCG
>ENA-ORCP01000704-ORCP01000704.1-human-gut-metagenome-genome-assembly--contig:-NODE-704-length-29657-cov-6.153482_pt1 | contig 29657 bp, 28 predicted proteins | sample MGYA00242990_ERZ507991 | MGnify/ENA primary metagenome ERZ507991 (study PRJEB26167, sample SAMN06115496) | human gut metagenome | host: Homo sapiens | place: China:Henan | collected 2015-05-07 | study... | reverse complement strand
TAAGGAATGTGACTGTGGGGGAAGTGACAAAGTTTGTGAAGAATGTGGTAAATGCGGAGAATGTGGTGGAGGAAAATGGATGGACGGAATATGCAAGCTCAATTACAAACCTGTTTCCAATGCCGAATGCACTCCCGATGGTTATCCGTATTATTTTTCAACATGGGATTCTGTTATTGCCATGAGGCAGTCCGATATAGAAAAAGACTGGGCTTCCCACATCGGTTCCCAGTCCATAATGGATTACCTGCAGGACAACAATGCACTTATAGTCTCTCCAGGCGTATCATATAAAGCTGCTAAAGAGACTACTGAATTATCAACCATCCGTGTTCAATGTGCCGCTGCCATAAACGAGTATTCATGGAAAATGGTCTTTGCCTCGGACGAGAGAGAATTCAACAGTCTGTATTCGGATTTATTGAACCGGACCACTGCACTGGGATACTCACAGATTTACGAATATGATTTAACCAATGCCAAAGACGAAGCCGATGCCAAAAACAAGCTGTCGCAGGGCAACTAATAATATATATCACTGCTATTGGAGGAAACATATGAAACCAGCAAACTACGACAAAAACAAATCCGATTATCTTCGCATAATCGATGAAGTAATCAGCAAAGGACCCTATAATGATACATGGGAGTCTCTTACCGATATGGAGATACCGCGTTGGTTTACACATGACAAGTTCGGTATTTTCATTCATTGGGGGCTCTACAGCGTTCCTGCATTCAATAATGAATGGTATTCAAGAAATATGTACATTCAGGGTACGCCTGAATATGAGCATCACATAAAGACCTATGGGCCACATAAAGATTTTGGATACAAGGATTTTATTCCGATGTTTACCGCACCTTATTTCAATGCTTCCAAATGGGCTGACCTATTTAAGGAAGCCGGTGCACGGTATGTGGTACCCGTTGCCGAGCATCATGATGGTTTTCAGATGTATGACAGTGTATTTTCGGAATATACCAGCGTAAACATGGGTCCAAAGCGCGATGTCCTCGGTGAACTCAAAAAAGAAATTGAAAAGCGCGACATGACTTTCTGTACTTCTACACACCGTGCCGAGCATTTATGGTTCATGGGCAACGGAAAGGATTTTGACAGCGATATCAAGGATCCGATGGAGGTCGGCGATTTCTACTGGCCTTCGCTTCAGGAGCAGCCGAATCAGGAGGATATATATGCCAAGCCTTATCCTACGCAGGAATTTCTTGATGACTGGCTCATCCGTACATGTGAACTCATCGATAAATACCAGCCTAAAATCCTGTATTTTGACTGGTGGATACAGCATGAAGGATATAAAGAAACCCTTAAGAAAATAACGGCTTACTATTATAACCGCGGACTTGAATGGGGTTTTGAAACGGCAATCTGCTACAAGCATGATGCGATGGCTTTCGGAAGCGGAATAGTCGATATTGAGCGCGGTAAATTTGCGGACACCAAACCTTACCATTGGCAGACAGACACCGCCATTGCCAAGAATTCATGGTGCTATACTACATCACTTGACTATAAGACAAGTAATGAAATCATCTGCTATCTAGTCGATGTTGTAAGCAAGAACGGCAATCTTCTTCTGAATGTCGGTCCTAAAGCCGACGGTACCATTCCTGATGAGGACACTGCTATTCTTAAGGATATCGGTGCATGGCTTTCAGTCAACGGAGAAGCCATATATGACAGCAAGCCTTGGAGAGCCTGCGCTGAGGGACCTACAGCTGAGGTTGAAGGTAAATTCTGTGAAGGAAACATTTCCGGATACACTAAAGACGATTTCCGTTTTACCGCCGGACACGGCTGTATATACGCTATTGCTTTAAATTACTCCGGCAATGACGACGTATGCATACAGAGTCTTGCCTCCGGCAAAAATGCCAACAGCACTTCATTCCAGGGTATTATTAACGACGTTGAGGTACTTGGATGCGACAATATACTTTCTTGGTCGCATGAACACGACGGTCTTCATATAAAGGCATGCGGATATCATACCGGATTCCCGGTTGTATTCAAAATACACACCTACTAAATTATCTTAATTTTACTATAACCACGGCATTTTATCTGTTGACAAAATGCTGTGGTTTTCTTATACTTTTATATATATTGAACAATTTGTGTGTTCTTTTTTTATGTATTTTGTACTATGGAGGTATTGAATGGAAACTGTATTCATCGCTGATGACGAACAGGTTATACGTGACGGATTGAAACAGATCATCGACTGGGAGTCATTCGGTTTTACGGTTTGCGGAGACGCTGCAAACGGTGAGGAAGCATTGGCCAAGATACTTGAATTAAATCCCAGCCTTGTTCTTATTGATATCAGAATGCCTAAGATGCACGGTATAGATGTCATAGAAGCTGCTCGTGCCAAGGGATTTAACGGCAAAATAATTATTATAAGCGGGTACTCTGATTTCAAATATGCGCAGGCTGCTATAAGGCAGGGTGTAGGGTATTATCTTACCAAGCCGGTTGATGAAGATGAGCTGACTTCCATTATCAATGAGATACATACCAATATAATTGACGAACATAAGACATCCCAGGTTCTTCATCATTACCGCGAGAAAGCCAAGAAAGAGATTCTCGATGACCTTGTTACCGGCAATGCCGACATAGATCTGATCAATACAGAGGAATTGAATTTATGCGCAGACGTTTATAAGGTTGTAATATATGAGCAGTATCTTCGTGATGCAGACTCTATGCCATATCAGTTTTCTGACCTTCTGCGTGTTACCAATAACGGAAGTTTTACTTTTGAACATTTCTGTAAGAATGACAAGAATGTAATCATTCTTAAAGGCACATATGCCTTGGATAAGTTCCAGCGTTTTCTGGATCATTACGATGCAATTCCGCAGAAGGACAGCCCTCTTGATACCCTTTTCCTGGCATTCGGGTGCTCGGTTAATAACCTGTCGGAAATCGCTTTATCATATTCACAGGCTGAACGGCTTATCAGCAGACGTTTCTTCTGCAAACCGGGCCAGCACACGGTCGGTTACGATGCCCTGCCTGATTTCGGAGTTCGTGACAAGTCACTTACCAACGAAATAATGGATGAGTACTGCAGCACCCTCACGAATTATATTCAGGCATTTAACCGTAAGATGCTCGCAGATACCTTGAATAATATAACAGAATATTTATATGATGTTCAGGATGATATTAACGCCGTAAAATTATTCTTAACCGATATGTTTCTTCAGATTAAAGAGAATATCAAACGGCTCTATCCTACAGCTGAGATACCGTTTCCTTCCAACAGTGAGATTATTGATTCTATCGACAAGCAGTTTTATCTCTATGAGATAATGCAATATCTTACATCACAGTTCGAAGTGATCATGTCCTCTATCGGAACATCATCGCGTGACAGTATACTGGATGATATTATTTTTTACATAGACCATAATTTTCAGACTAATATCAAGCTTGAAACAATCGCTCCTCTTTTTGGATACAACAGTGCCTACCTTGGAAAGATTTTCAGCAAAAATGTCGGTGAGAACTTTAATAACTATGTAGACCACATAAGAATTGAACATGCCAAGAAGCTTATCTCCGAGAACAAGCTGAAGGTATATGAAATTTCAGAGCAGGTCGGTTATAAGAATGTTGATTATTTCCATAAGAAATTCAAGAAATATGTCGGTGTATCTCCGGCAGAATACCGCAAGCAATTCTGTTCCGATTCTGAAACCAATTAAAAACACCCCGGTTCTTATCATATGAACCGGGGCATTCTTATGTTATACGTTTATATTATTTATTTTTCTTCTTAGTGCATACTACAATAACTACAACAACGATAACTACAACACCTGCAACAATACCAACTATTGCACCAACCGGGAAGTTCGTTCCTTCGTCAGCTGCTGCTGCCGGAGCTGCTGTTGTCTCTTCCATTGTGGTTTCTTCTTCTGTCTGTGCCTGTGTCTCAATCGCTTTAGCTGTGACATTGGAAAGTGTGAATGTTACAGAAACCTTCTGAACACTGTCAACACCTGCAAATTTAACAAGATGTGAGGTCTTATCCCATACAATATCTGTGTCTGCAACTACCGATCCATCCCATCCGTTAACCGGCTTATTGGTATCAAATGCACCGCTTGCCTTAACTGCAGATGCCGGATTAGTATCTGCTATTGTAAGTTCTTTATCGTCGATTTTGATTGAATTATAAACGATGTCCGCCGTTGCTACAGGTGATTCCGATGCTGTGCCGTCAAGCGTGGCTACATCCTGGATATACATTGCTACAAAACTTGTAATTGCTGTATCTCCGGCAGCCTTGGCATCATCTGAAAGGTTCTTTGCACAATCAAATTCAACTGTATACTGTCCATCTCCGGTTACCTTAACCGTATCACCCTTCTCTACTGTACCTGCATTTCCAAATGAAAAGAAGCAAAGCGCAACATTCATATCAACTGAATCTGCCGCTTTTACCGGTGTTCCTAATGCAGGTATTGCAAGGCCTGCTGCAATAAGTGCTCCTGCTGCGAATGCAGCTGCTCTGCGTAATAAATTTAAACGCTTCATTGATTCTCATCCTCCGATATATTTTTATTCTCAGCTTTAAGAGCGTTCTGTGTTTCCCGCTCAATTTCTTCATTGTACAAATCTTCTTCGGTCTTCCTGGTGGTCACTCCTCCCGCTTTCTCAATCTCACGGAAGAAGTACATTGCAAATCCGCTCACAGTCAATATCATTGTGGCAGGACCTACAAGAATCCCTATCAGAAGTGTTATATTGGTAAATCTGAAGAATATTATGTATTCTATTACAAGAATAACAACAAGAAAAATCGTTCTTCCGAAATACCTCATGGCAATTCTCATGGAGTTTCTAATTGTCTTCAAAAGCTTGTTCTCATATCTGGCAAGCAGAGGGTATGTGTAAATTATTGCGATACCAAACAGAAAAGCCGATAATATACCCAGTATGACAAATCCAATATATTGTTTACCAAGTGTAAAATCCAGATAAAGCGCTGCAGCAAAAATAACGGTAATCGGTCCAATCACTATTCCCTGTTTGAAATTTGCTTTAAACGCTTTAAAAAAGGCTCTGGCTACATATCCTTCCTTCTCTTCAACCATTTTGAGCGTAATCGTAAATGCCGCAATTGTGGATGCACCGATTGTGACAATCGGTAATGAACAGATAAGCCAGAGAAAATTCAGCTTTATCATATCCCACAGCCGTGTCATAAACTTATATATTCCGCCTTCTGTACTAAAAAACTTCATTAATTGCTCCTTTGTCGCAAAAGGGCTGTTCGATATTACGAACAGCCCCGTTTTATTAAAGTCTGTATGCTATGCTATTTAGTTAGTACCTTTTTCAGCAGCTCTGACTTCTTCTTCCATATCATGTCTTCTTTCTGCTTCTTTTAAAGACCACTCAACACACTCTTTGTAACCGTTTCCGTTATCGTATGCGTTAGCATTCTTGATCATGTCTTCAACTTCTGCTTTGAATGAAGCATCATCCTTGGCTGTGATTGCTCTCCATGATCCCTTAACGATAGCATCTGTTACCTGCTTCCAAACAACCTTAAGCTCTTTGGACTTAGTTCCTTCAGCGTATCCTGTTGCCACGGCAACTGAGTATGCCGGTGAACCGTCTGCAAGCTTTCTGCTGTTGAGATACTGATCTGCTGTATCACATCCCGTGTGCTCTCTCCAGTCAGCATCAGCTGAATCCTTAACAGCCTCTGTCTGGTTGCTTGCCCAATACTTGTAGTTGAATTTCTCATTGTTATCAGGGTTTGTAGCATTACGAGCCCATGTAAGGTTGTTAATCTGCTGCTGTCCGTCTTTGAACTTAGCACCTGTGTATACTTCAAACTTAGGATCATCTGATTCCATCATAGTTGATGTATCAGCCTGGCACTTCTTACCGAGTTCTGTGAAGCATGTGAGACCATTGTCGTCATAATACCAGCAAAGTCCTTTTGGACCGTACTCAGAGTTAAGGAATCCTTCAGGTGTGCAGAGATAGTTAAGAATCTGCATACATTTCTCAGGATATTTTGTCTTAGCACCGATTGTCCAGATACGGTTACCGCCGTTAGGGTTAAGACCGTATACACATGGAGTAGCTTCTTCAGGAACTACCGGATACATACCCTTGCCTGCTGATGTATTATTTTCTGTGTTATATGCTGCTGAGCCTGCGTAGTTAAAGATTGACCAGAATGTTCTTCCTGATTTAACCTTTGCTGTTGCATCATCATATTTCTGTGTTCCTGAGTCAGGATCAAGAAGTCCTGCCTGATAAAGTCTGTTGAAATACTGTAACATCTCAAGATATGGTCCGTATGTTCCATCATCTTTTATCATAAGAGGATCATAGAACTCACCTGTTTCATTGTTGTAAAGACCAATAGCGAATTCATCATATCCGTAATAAGCTGTTGCAAGTGACTTCGGATACATTACCATGTTTCCGTCCCAGTCAGGCCAGATTGATACGGCATATGTTTCCTTACCGTTATCATCTGTAGGATGTTTCTCCTTCATCTGTACGAATACATCGAAGAGATCATCAAGGTCCTTGATTTCCGGATATCCAAGTTCTGCATAGTAGTCATATCTGAGATCCCATGAATAGAAGAACTCATCATGGTCTTCTGAGTTAAGTGCTACTGCATGACCGATACCATAAGTAATTCCTTTGTCTCCTGAAATCTTAGCATTGTTGGCAAGTGCTGCAGGCATATGCTCTTTGATATATGATCCGTAATTGGTAAGAAGATCATATGAATTCCAGTCGAGAAGAAGTCCTGCTTTAACTGCTGCAAGATAATTCTCTCCGGAATTACCGAATACTACGATATCACCAAGGTTACCTGACTCCATTCTTGTTGCGAATGTATTGTCTGCCTCTTTGATGATGTTGAGTTCTACATTGAACTCTTCCTTGAGGAGCGCTCCAAACCAGCCTCCCTGTGTTCCCTGAAAGTTAGCTAACTGACTATAGCAGTCAAGTTTTACAAGCTCATCTTTGCCTGTGCCCTTGTCCTTGCCACATGCAACCAATGATGATGCTGCCATAGCAACAGCAAGCAATGCAACGATTACTCGTCTCATTAATTTCATTGTAATTTCCTCCTTTTTAAAATTTTAAAGTTAAATTTTATATCAACCATACGGGCAGCCGCCGGCATGGTGTAATATCATTAGCCCTTAACCGCACCAAGCATGATACCTTCTTCAAAATATCTCTGCATGAACGGATAAACGATAAGTATAGGTATGATTGAAATCATTGATACCGTATACTTGATAACACTTGCAAATGCTGCGTTATCCATAGCACGTCTTACAACCTCACTATCCGGATTATTAATTACTGATTTAAGATCAGATGCGGAATCAAGATAGTTATACAACTTATGCTGTAATGTCTGAAGCTGTGGCTTAGACTGCATAAGCATAAGGGAATCGGTAAATGAGTTCCAGTTACCAACCGCACCAAAGATTGTGATTGTCGCAAGTATAGGTTTACTTAACGGCCATATAATCTTACGAAAAATAACCGCGTATCCCGCACCGTCGATGAATGCACTTTCTTCCATCTCAGCAGGTATTGACTCAATGTAAGTCTTAACAAGGATGATATTATACGGTGCTACAATAGCAGGAACAATATAAGCCATATAGTTATTGGTAAGGCCTAACATAGCCATGTTCAAATACCAAGGAATGATACCGGCATTGAAATACATTGTTACAACAAGAAGTCTGTACCATAATTTTCTGTGCCACATTTCCTGCTTGGTTACGAGATATCCTATGATACCTGATGCAAGAACCATAAGTGCTGTTGCAATGATAGTTCTTGTAATTGTTATAAGGAACGCCTGGCCTATATCTTTAACTTCAATCACGGCCTTGTATGTCTCAAGCGAAAATCCCTGAGGCCAGAATGTTACGGCTTTGGATGTAACAGCTGCAGGTGATGATATTGAGTTAATAAATATGTAGTAAAATGGGAAGATACATATTATAACAAATATACCAAAAAGTAAATATGCAAGTATATTGAATATAACATCGTTAGCAGTGAGTCTGTACATTCTCTTATGCTTCTTGTTATATGCCTTCTCAGCTTTAAGTTCCTGTTTCATTTTCTCTGACATTTTTGCCATATCATATCACCTCCTACATAATACTCTCGCCACGGATCAGCTTAGATATTGCGTTCGCAGAGAACAACAGGATCACACTGACTATGGACTTCGTCATACTTACAACAGTTGAAAGTGGGAACATATCAGGATCACTGAGTCCCAGCTTGTATACGTAGAGGTCAAGTACGTTGATCAAATCTGCATTATTAGCATTGTAGAATACAAGGTACTGATCCATACCATTGGTAAGAATGTTGGCAATTGACATAAGTAACAATACACAATATGTAGGCATAAGTCCCGGAACTGTAACATGTAACATCTTCTGAGCTCTTCCGGCACCATCGACTGTAGCAGCCTCATAAAGTTCAAGCGGAATACCGGAAATACCTGCTACATAGATAATAGCACTCCAGCCTACACCTTTCCACATTCCCCATGCTAACATCTTAAACCATGTTCCTGATGGGTTTCCGAGGAAATCAATCTTTGTTCCGAAAAGGCTGTTGATAAATCCATCTGTTGAGAAAATAGCAAATGCAAGTGCAAATACGATAACCCAGCTTACGAAGTTAGGAATTGTTGTAAAAATCTGTACTGTCTTACGGAACCACTTAGTCTTAATCTCATTAAGCATGATTGCGAAAAACATTGGTACCCAGCTTGTAGCAATACCAAGACCACTCATTACAAGTGTATTTCTGAGAACCTTAAGTACGTCGCTTCGTGTCTGAGGATCATTAACAAGTCTTGCAAACCACTTAAGGCCTACAAACTGATCTGCTGTAAGAGGCTTACCTGATGTATAATCAAAGAATGCGTATCTCCAACCATATAATGGAAGATATGAGAATGCAAATGTAAGCACGATAAACGGCAGCATACAAAGGAATAATTTGTATTTGGTAGGCATTTCATACTTCATAGCCTTATCAGGCTTCGGAAGAAGAATCATCGTCATAATTGTTCCGATGAATACAATTACCGCTATTGCGAAAAATACCCACATAGCTGCTGGAATAGCCGGTGAAAACGGATTAGATGTAGTGTCCGTCTCTATCTTGCCTACAGTGTCCATAAGCATATTATAAGGTATATGCATAAGAAGCATTCCTGCTCCAAGGACAACCGATCCTCCTAACGTGAAGAAATTACCTTTCACCTTCATTTTAATATTACCTAATGACATACAACCGCCGACACACATAAGGAGTATTCCCACAAGTGCAACGATTGAGAAAACCATTATATATTGGAATGGTGCATATGATCCGATAATTCTTACATCAAAACCACTAAGGTTATTAATAAGACCACTCCACGAAACAGCACTTGTGAACAATGACAAATTACGATTGATACGTTCACAAACTCTGGATGGGTTCATAGCAGGCAGAAACATCATAACAGCTGCTGCAAGAACGCCAAGTCGCACGAGCCAGTAGGCTTTGTCAGCGACTAATTCACTTTTGGACTTCTGTTCGTTCATCCTTTACCTCCACTTAACACCGCGTTAATCATTCACGGTATTTTATTTATCCTAATTATAGATTATTTTTTTAATAAGCACTACTATAAATACTGTACATAAATTACAGTAATTTTTAGAAATATTTAATAGAATTATCACCGTATTTTTAGATGAATTACACAACCGTTCCACATATAGCTGTCACTGTCAGATAAATTGTAACATAAAAGGACGGGGCAAAAGTCCCGTCCTTTATGTAATCTGTTTTATAAAACCTAACCTGGATTAGTTAGCTTTTTTCTTCTTGGATGTAGCTACTACTACGATAACTACTACTACAACTACAACAGCTGCAACAATACCGATGATTGCAGGTGTAGGAAGTCCGTTTGATGAAGAAGAATCAGTCTTAGCTGTATCAGCTGCCTTAGTAGCTGTGTCAGCTGCTGCTGTTGTCTCTTCAGCTGTTGTCGCTTCTACAGCCTTGTCATATCCGAAGCCTGATACTGTGAATGTAATCTCGATGCTTGTAACTTCGCCCATAAATGTATTATCGTCACCACCGAGCTGCTCGTTAACTGCATCATAGTCACCCTTTTTGTTATATACGTTAAGAAGCGGGATTAGCATGTAATCTTTATCCTCTTCATCAACAAGAGCTTCTTTCCATGTGTATGTATACATGCTGGAATCATTAATCTTAATTGTTGCATCTGTAATCTTAACTGTATCCTGAGCTGATGCAGGGATGTTGGTAGAGATACCAATCATGTTGAATTTCTTAGGTTCTGTCTTTGTTCCGTTAACGTCTTTAACAAAGTTAGGATTCTCAAGTTTAATGGTGTATGTACCGTTTCCCTTAAGTGCAACGTCTGTAAATGTTCCATCATATGGTACGGCATTTCCGCTTTCTACCTGTGAAAGCTGTCCGGCATACTGATATCCCATTGCTGTACCATAGTCCTTATCGTCCCATTTGTTTCTGAATACCCATGAGCCATCCATCTGTACATACATCTGTGCAACATACTCGCCGTTAGCATCAAACTCACCAGGAGCCGGAACAGTACCCTTCTCATCAGCTGCAAATGCTGAAATTGCAAGTGAAGAAACTGTCATTACACCAACAAGAACTGCCGCTAATAATTTTCTAAGTTTCATTGTCATCCTCCTATTGTAACCTCTGTTACATATTTTATTAGTAGTACAATTGCTACTATGCCATTATATAATTTTCACTGCATGTATTCAATGACATTATTAGAGATAAAATACAGAAAATATTAGATAACTTTCATCGCCAATGCAGAATCAGACAGGCTTGTCCGGAAATTTTATGCCGGTCTTCACGGCATATTTTTATAGTCACATGCACAAAAAGGGAACCGGATTACCGGTTCCCTTGAAATGTCACATATTATTGATAATTAAAATTATCTCTCAACTGCAAACTTCTTAGCTGAAACTGTAGCTACTACTGCAAGAGCTGCAACTGCTACAAGTACAAGTGCTGTTGTTGCTGAAGCATCACCAGCAGCTGTGTCACCAGCGATTGCTACATTGTACTGTAATACTCCTGGATTCTGGTCCCATGACATTACATAGAACTCAACCTTTGAGCCAGCACCCTTTACAGGAATTGTAAGAGAAACCTTGCCGTCTGCTACTGTTCCAAGCCAGTGATCGCCGTCAACACCGCCAATGCAATCATCTGTCTTGTCGCCATCGAAGTCAACATTCCATTTTACTTCTTTGCCGCCCCACTGATAATAAGAAACTGTTCCATCTGCATCTGTTACTTTTACACCTTCGCCACACCAGTCATTCCAGGCTACATCTCCTTCTGAAGGAAGCTTGATTGTAACGTTAGCTGTAATGGAAGTAACATTACCCTTTACTTCATATGTGTAGCTTGCAGACTTTCCGTCTGTGTAGCTGCAGTCTCCGTCAGCAGCGAATGCTGATACAGCAAGTGCTCCAAGTACCATTGTTCCTGCTAAAACAGCAGCTAAAACTTTTTTGAATTTTTTCATTGTACTATTACCCTCCTAAGATAATTAATAATATGTTCCGTCAGGCGGTTCTCCGTCCCAACGACTGATTACATTCTACATTCTTTTGTCGAGTTTGTGTACCAAACAAATTAGATATGCAGTACAGATTAAATTAGACATATTTTTCCATATACAAGCCACATCCGGACCGTGTGCCAATATGTCCGCAGCGGACATGAAAACTGCCCGGCAATATGCATACCGGGCAGCTCATAAATTATATGGTTACACTATATTAAAATACCTTCTTTTATATCATTTTTATTTCTCTGCAGCTGTTTTCTTGGCGGTTACTGCCACACATGCTGCAAGAGCTGCAACTGCTACGAAAATCATAACAGTATCACCGAGTGGCTTATCACCATTTCCCGGTTTCTGGGCCGTTGCACTGAGTGATGCATTATTAAGCACATAAATTGCTCCGTCATATGAAGGTGCTTCATTTTCAACATAGCAGTCTGTGATAAAATCAATTGTGAAATCTTCACTTGCAACCGGAATAGTAAGCGTCACCTTGCCATCCACTACGGTTCCAAGCCACTGGTCGCCATTAACTCCGCCGATTATATCATCAACCTTGTCTCCATCAACATCTTTGTTCCATCCAACCTGTGCGCCGCCCCACATATAATAATGTGTTCCTTCTGCATCTTTAACAACTACGATATTTCCACACCAGTCATTCCATTTGTCTTTTGCAGACTCAGGAATTGAAGCCTCAACCACAATAGCTTTTACGCCCTTTGTGGATGCAAAATCTGAGCTCTTGATAGTTGCGCTTGGAGTCTTGCCATCAACAGGCTTGCACTCTTTGTTAAGATCAATCTTCTCTGTTACTTCTGCATTGTCATCTTTCTTGTTGTCATCAAGCGTAGTATCATCGCCGTCATCTTTGCTGTCTGCATCATCCTTGCTGTTGCCATTATCGTCCGATGCATCTCCGCCAAGTGCTGCAGCTTCTGTGTTGCTTACTACAGTAAATGTAATCTCAGCTTCCGTTATCTGAAGATTTGCAAGATCCTTGCCTGTTCCATCTCCGATATTTCCTGTTGCATCACCCCACTGATTGTAGAATGCGATATCGAAAAGTCCGTCATCGTTTACTGCTGATGTCTGAAGGCTCTGCCATTTCTCAGGTACCGGATAATCTGTTCCGTTAAGGCTGATGGAATCAATCTTTACGGCGCTTCCGTCAAGATGCTTCTGGGTGCTGGTCTGTTTGAAGTACATTGTTCCCCAGTCTCCTGCTGATACTGCATCACCTGAATATGAAAGTTTGTATGTACCTGTTGCGCCGTCAACTGTTGCAATAGGATCTGCTCCTCCGATGTAAAGTCCGAATGTATCGAGCTTAGCAATTGTAAAAGTAATTTCTGCATCTGTAACAGCTAATGAACCGAGATCTTTACCCGTTCCGTCTCCGATGTTTCCAGCCGCATCGCCCCACTGATTGTAGAATGCGATATCAAAAAGTCCATCGTTATTTACAGCGTTTGATGATACGCTCTGCCACTTGGCCGGCACATCATAATCAACAGAATTAAGTTTGATGGAATCAATCTTAACGCCGAATCCTGCTTTACCTGCATCTGTTGATGTCTGCTTGAAGTACATTGTTCCCCAGTCTCCTGCTGATACCGCATCGCCTGAGTATGAAAGTTTGTATGTACCTGTTGTCTCTGCATCAACTGTTGCTATAGGGGATTCTCCGCCGATGTAAAGTCCAAATGTTGTAGCTGCGGCACTTACGTCCGTCTTTCTGGCAACCAGACATCCGCCGATTGTCATAATTCCTGCCAGAGTCAAGGCAAGAACCTTTGATAAATTGTGTTTTCTCATTGTTACCTCCTAAAATTTTTAATATAGCGCAACACTAAATTTGTATGTATTTTATCACGATAACGTTTTCGTAAATACGCACAAAATTGCACCCTTAATACATATATTTTTAGACATTTTGCGACAATACGACAAAAAAACCTGCCGGACTTTCGTCCGACAGGCTTAAATACGTCTGTTTATCTAATTAATCAAGTGTGTATGGGAGAAGTGCAATGTGTCTTGCTCTCTTAACTGCAACAGTAAGAGCTCTCTGGTGCTTTGCACATGTTCCGGTAATTCTTCTAGGAAGGATCTTACCTCTCTCTGATACATATCTCTTTAATTTATTAACATCCTTGTAGTCGATTACGTTATTAGCGCTATCGCTGCAGAATACACAAACTTTTTTTCTTCTGCGGCCCATTCTCTTCTTCATTGGAGAATCGCCCTTAGCTTCTCTTGGATTAGACATTTGTCATGACCTCCTTATAAAAATCTCTAGAACGGCAGGCCTTCGTCTTCCACGCCGTCAGGGATGTTCATAAAACCATCTCCGGCTGCGCTCGGTTCAGGTCTCGCTGCCGGTGTATAACCACCGTTATTCTCGGAAGCTGACTTGCTCTCTGCAAATTCCTGCTCCTCTACAACGATATCTGTTGTATAAACCTTATTGCCGTCCTTATTGGTGTAACTTCCGGTCTGTATTCTTCCTGTGATGGCAATCTTAGTACCCTGTTTAAGGTACTTCTCTGCGAACTCCGCATTTCTGTCAAATGCCACACATGATATAAAATCAGCCGTCTGTTCATTGTCTCTCTTGAATCTTCTGTCAACTGCCAGTGTATATCTGGCTATTGTTGTGGATCTTTCTCCTGTTCCGTAACGAACATCCGGATCCCTTGTTAATCTTCCCATTAAGATAACTTTGTTCATATATGCCTCCATTTCCGACGATATCCTTATACCGTCCGTGCATGCCGAAGGTTGAAAATCTATGGGGACTGCCGTCAGGCGATTATTCTTCTACCTTAACGCATAAGTATCTAAGGACATTGTCCATGATACGCATCTGTGACTCGATCTCAGCGATTGCTGTAGTCTCTGCCTCAAATTTGATGAAATAATAGAAACCGTCATTCATCTTCTGAATCTCGTAAGCTAATCTCTTCTTACCCCATTCATCAACGCCTGAGATTGTTCCTCCGAAACGTGTGATAAGGTCTTTAGCTTTCTCAATGACAGCTGCTCTTGCGTCGTCCTCGATAACTGCGTTAACAACGACTACTAATTCATACTTGTTCATGCTGTTGCACCTCCTTTTGGTCTTGTGGCCCCCTGTCAGGCAGGGAGCAAGGAATATATCTAATATATCACGAAAATATATGATACCATACCTTACTTATCTTGGCAAGCTTTTTTTATTATGCCGGCTGCGCCGCTTCGCACTGAGCGGGTGTTCTTCTCAACAAGTCTGCGCGGAACCATTATCTGATGTCCGCATCCCATGCATTTAAGTCTGAAATCAGCTCCGGTTCTGAGTATTTCCCATTCGCTGCTTCCGCACGGATGTGACTTCTTCATTTTGATGATGTCACCAAGGTTAAATTCCACGGTTCGTCACTTTCCCTTCATAATAACTGTCATGCCTGCAAAAAAATAAATCTCACAAACATATGTCATGAGATTTATCAGAGGCGAGTACCAGATTTGAACTGGTGATCAGGGTGTTGCAGACCCACGCCTTACCACTTGGCTAACTCGCCATCTTACGGTTTGTACCGAAAGCTTTTACATTATATCAACTAAGTTCCTGCAAGTCAATACCTGTTTTTAAATTATTTCAAAAAATTCCGATAAGGATATTCAGTATAATATTCCTGTCATACATAAATGTAAGAAAAGCATTCTCATCTATCTGTCTGAACGCTTCCGATGCGAAAGATGTATTGCCGAGAAATGTTATTATCACAAATCCAAGCCACACAAAAATCACTCCCATGGCAAGTCCTATGATTCCACCGCTTATCCTGTTAATCTGTTTCAAAACCGGAAGCCTGCTTACCACATTAAGAAGTATTCCTATTATAAATACAATTATGCTCACAATTATATAACATGCCACATATACCGCAGCTTTAAAAATTATATCAGCAACTCTTGCGGTTATGTATGAATTATATGCATCGGCGCCCTGCGAAACAAGTTCTCCGGCCTTATCGGCAATGTTCTGCTTAAGCGATTTCGGGAGCGGGAGTTTATCAACATCCATAAGTCCGCTGCCGTCAAGAAGCATATCATGCTCCTCAAGGTATTTATATGTATTATCATACACCTTAGTATCCCATGATGTATGCTCCGCAAGATACCCTGCTATATGCGGCGACGCAAAAACCGTGACTGCTGTTACCACCACTACCGCTGCCACAGAAAATACCATCTTAATAAGTCCTTTGCGGACACCTATCAATATATTGATAAGCAGAATTGCTATTACACATATTAAAGTCCAATTCATATCAGCCTCCGTGTTTTAATACGATCTGCTGCATGCGTCCGCTGCTGTGATACAGGAAGCCTGTATTCCCATCCAAAGGAATCAGATCTATTATATCGTCTTCAAAATCGTATTGGAAAATTTCCTTGCCTTTCATATTGACTATACTGCACTTGTCGGCGCCATACATGACAAGCGTGCTTTCTCCGAAAGCAAAATTATTATAATCGTCGGAAACCTCGCGCGTCATCACCGTATTACCCGACGTGTCATACACATCCACCGTCGTACCGTTGTCTGTGGAATGGCATACCCCGACATAACTTCCCGAATAGAAAATTTTACGTATTCTGTAATCTATGTCAATATCTTTAAGCTGTTTAGGATATTCATTTATCCTGAAGAAACTGATTATGTTCTCTCCGAACGCTGCCACAGTATCCGAATTTATGAATTCAACCTTGGATACCAGCTGGTTCCCGTATGTGTCATATCCACCCACTATACGTTCAACCTCATTCTGACCCACTTCGTCGAAATTATAGAACACAACACTTGTCGCAAGCTCCTGTCCCTTAACTGCAGTATAAGCGACGACAAGTTTGCTTCCGTCATCGGAAACCGACATACTCACAGGGACACCGTCCCCTTCAACAGTTGTCTTGATATTATATATTTTGCTTCCATCCTGATTATACATATTAATATTGGAAGCCGTTCCGTCAGTCAGTATAGCCGCAACAAGTCCCTGGGATGAAACATTTATCTGCGAGATGGGAAGTGCCGTATTAACTGCTGCCACATAACCATCCTTGTTAAAAAGATAAATTTCGCTTCCACCGGCGTCTGCAATCGCAAGATAATTACCGCATACATCAGTAAGCGGATTATTGATCTCATATGTCCTGTCCCATCTGCGTGTTCCGTCATAACTGTAAAGCGATATTCCGTCGCGGCTGTAGCGCACAAAGCCACCGCCGAAATTCAAATATCTTGTGTAACCGCTGTCGTTGATATCCGCAGATGCTTTGACGGTATACGAGCCATAATTCATGTTATATTTGATAATACTGATTATAATAATTACAAGCACGCACAGAATTCCTGCGCCTATTATAGCCACTCGTATTCGCGCCCTGTGCTGCTTTATTCTTCGTCCGTAATCGTCATGACCGCTGTCATCATAATCAACTTCAGCCGTCTCTTTATCTTTTCTGTACTGTCTGATATCCGCCACGATGCATACTCCTTACCCCGGTTTAATTCGGAATCTTTATGGTGCTTCCCGGTAAAAGTTCACTGCTTGTAGTGAGGCCATTAAAATCAAGTATCTTCTTAACTCCGGCAGATGACTGCGTTCCATAGAACTTCTCGCAGATTTTGTAATATGTATCGCCCTGCTGTATCGTATAATTCTGATAAGCAGCCTCAGTCTGTGCCGGCTTAGTCTGCTCCTGTTTCTTAGTAGTCTCTTCCTTCTTCTTGGTCTCTTCCTGCTTCTTAGTGGTCTCTTCCTGCTTCTTAGTGGTCTCTTCCTTCTTCTTAGTCTCTTCCTGTTTCTTAGTCTCTTCTGCCTGGGTAGTCACATCTGCCGGAACAGTTTCAACCGGAACGGTCTCTTCTTCGGTCGTAACCACGCCAGCATTAGCCTGCTGGCCGTTCTTGTCGTTCTTATTATTTCCGTCGTAATTATTAATGCTGTTGACACCGATAATGAGTACAACGATTATCAGAAGCATGCTGAGGCAGTACACCAGTGTAAGATGCTTCTTCACGCTTCTGCTGACCGGGTTCTTACGTTCCTTGACGAGTTCCCTGTACCTGCCGTCTTCTTTCCCGCTCTTCTCGGATACGCCTGTCTCATTGCGATGTTCAGTCATATAAGTCTGCATTTTCTCATTGCGCTCATAATATACCACATAACCCGGCAGCTCTGTGAGGCCTTTCTCACTCTTTTCATAAAAAGCCTCATCCCTTGAAGACGGATTAACCATAAAAAATATGTCATTACCGTCCGCAAAATTATCCGAGTCGGTTTTATTGATCATATACATGTTATCCGATGTTATCTTATTAGATACCAAATACCATCCTACTATCGAAAGTCCGTCGAAGTATCTGGCAACAGTACCGTTGACAACCGGCCAGGTCTCTTCCGTAAAAATAATTCCATCAGCCGAAACAGCCGCATTCGTGACTGCTGCCGCTCCCTTTACAAATATATATGTAATATCTTCTATAATCTTAACTTCTCCGAGAAGAACACCGATTAATCCGGTCTCATCTTCATCGACAATCTGTTCCCGGATAAAAGAATACGCATAATCCTCAATATAAACCCTGCGGCCATCAGGTTCCGTTCCTATCTGCTTAATGTTCTTAGGCAGCTTTGAAAGACCCTTCTTGTCGTCATATATAATCTCCATGAAAAAGTTACCTCCTAAATCTATATGAAATACAGTTAATTCAATCGTACCATACCATTTAAATTGATTTTATCATTTTCTGTCGGTAAAATCATCTATTTTTTGCTTTTTTTATTTATAAAGTGACTTTATGTGCATTATGTGCTATTCAGGTGTCACAATTAGTCGGATAAAAAAAGCATAATAAGCCCATGTTCTGCGTAGACTGTATTAGTGTTCAAATCTTTTTTGCCAAAAAACTGAAAGGATTGCGCTTAAATGTTACAAACAGGAACCAATTATAAGATTTCACAGGAGAAAAGAAGAAAATACCCACCAAACATTGCTTATTACGATGCATCCGCCAGACAATCCGCTTACGAGCTGAAGGAAGGCCTCGTCAAATTGTTCCGGTCACACCATATACAATCACGCGAGCTGGTCATAATGTGCATCGGAAGTGACCGTTCAACAGGGGACAGCCTTGGTCCATTAATCGGATACAAATTAGAGAAATTCCACATTCCCGGAATCAGTGTCCGCGGCACATTAAGTGAACCCGTGCACGCAGCTAATCTTGCCGAAAATCTGGAACTTATTAATTCATCCTACCGTCATCCGTTCGTCCTGGCAGTTGATGCATCGCTCGGCACACATGAGCACATCGGTTATGTAACCCTATCCGAGGGGCCGCTCCGTCCGGGGCTCGGTGTCAAAAAAGAACTTCCGGATGTCGGCGACATACACATAACGGGAATTGTTAATTTTTCCGGAATGATGGAAAGCCTGCTTCTGCAGACAACAAGGCTGTCCATGGTAATGCAGCTCGCCGATGTAATAAGCAAGGCCATTCTGTACGGCATTACAGAATATTATGAAATGTGATACAATATTAAAGCTCCCGTCCAAATATTTCAGACGGAAGCTTTAATTTATTTCTTATTATATTCGTTAACCGCTTCGGATACGGTGGATGCCTTTCCTGTCTCCATAATAGCTATAAGTTCGTCTATCTTAACCGTGTCTGTAAATTCCTTGCCGAGGTATGCCTCGTAATCCGTTGAAATCTTAAGTCCGAGCTGTCTTACCTGTTCATCAAGTTCAGCGCGAAGCTTAACTGCTTTGTTATAATCTTCCTCTATGCCGTTAATTCTCGGCATTTCCCTGTTCTCTATCTCAGAAGCAATTTCCGCGCTGGCATTATTGTCGAAATTCTTCAGTGCTTCTTCCTTATCAGCAGTTATCTTGGCAATATCTTCCTCTATATCACGTATCTGTGCATCGTAATCTTCAAGACCGTACATATCCTCATTCTTATCCTTGGTAATTGACCTGGCTATATTGGATATCTGTTTCTTATTGCTGTTAATGCGGTCTCTCAATGCCCTTACGGCACGAAGCTCATCTTCGTGTTTGTGTTTGGTTCTGTCGCCGATTATCTTGTATACAAAAAATACAATGACAATGACAACAAAATAGGTAATCGCAAATGCAGGTATCGTATATCTTTCCGGAAGTTTCTCAAGCGGAAGCGCAATATATATTGCCGCCGGCATAAGCAGGAACATCAGCACTATCATCATGGCACAGATGAATACTTCCGCTGCGCCCTTGGTATAATACAAGGTAAAATAAAATCCGCTTCCGCAGAACCCCGGCAGTCTGTTTTCCTTAAGTGCTGCCCTGATATTCTTCTTAAGCTCAGAATTCTGTTTTACAAGGTCTGCCGTCTCTTCTGCTATACGTCCTTTAACGCCTTTATCCTTAGCTTTCCCGCGTCTGTTCTGGATTCTCTTGAGTTTATCTTTATCTTTGGATATCTCTTCATCAAACTTATCCTGAACCTCACTACGGCGTTTCTTAACCGTGCTGTCGATATTATCCTTAAGATTCTTCCTGTTAAGTAAAAGATCCTTCTCAAGACGTTTCTCATCAGACGCACATCCGGCACTGTTCTGAACCGCCTCGTTATAGCTGCTGACCATGTCACGGAACTGCTTTAATGCGTTCAGATCTCCGGACATAATGTTAGTATTATCTTCCAAACTTCTTATCCTCCTTGTAGAGCACACGATATATAAACGAATATAATAATTATAGTCTATTTATAATAAGTCTACAAGAGTTTTTTATACTTCAAGTTTCAGATCTCCGTCCTTAATCCAGCCGGCTTTTCTCATTCCTGTACAGATAATCCATGTAAGCAATGCCGGAAGCACAAAATGCATCAACGCTATTTCTCCTACAGCCACAAGCGGTTTCATTCCTTCCGATACCATTACTCCGTATGCGGAGAACTGACCGACAAGTCCGGATGTTCCCATACCGGAACCCACCGGATTACTGTGCATTTTAAACACCATCGTTGAGAGCGGTGCAAGAATTACGCTTGAGATTATCGGCGGAAGCCATACTATAGGCTTCTTCACAATATTCGGCATCTGTAACATGGATGTTCCGATTCCCTGTGATATCAATCCTCCCATCTTATTCTCTCTGTAACTCATAACCGCAAATCCGACCATCTGACAGCAGCATCCTATTGTAGCCGCGCCGGCAGCCAGCCCGTCAAGGCCGAGAACCACTCCGATTGCCGCTGAACTTATAGGAAGAGTAAGGAAAATTCCCATGAGTGCGGATACAATTATTCCGCCAATAAACGGATGTGCTTCCACATTAATGGTTATAAGTGTTCCAAGCCAGCCTGTAAACGTATTGATATACGGACCTGTTATGAATGCAATAACAGCTCCGACAGCTATTGTTGCAAGTGGTGTAACTATGATATCAACCGGTGTCTTTCCGGAGATAAGGTGTCCTACTTCAATTGCTGCATAAGCCGCAATAAATGCACTGAGCGGATTACCCGGTGTTCCGAGATTGATTGCTGCCGTAAGCACTGTTTGTGCATCTCCCGATGCAAATGCCGTCGGGAATGCTCCTATCATACCCGCTACAGCTGCTGATACAGTAACAATCGGGCCTTCTTTATATTTGCCTGCGACTCCGGCTCCGATTCCGGCTCCCATAAGACTCTTGGCAATATTGCTGGCATATATCATATACATGCCAACAGCTCCCGGAACAAACTTCGCTATCTGTCCTACAATCGTTCCGATGATCAATGTTGAAAACAGTCCCAGCGCCATTCCGCTGAATCCGTCTATAAATACCCTGTGTAAGTATTTTTTAATTCCTTTCATGATAAAATTCCTTTCACTGTATGCTATGTCTTGTCAGCTGTCTTGTCAGCTAATGGCAAGTTTAACACACCTTTAATCTGAAATCAAGTACCCTTTCTGTCTTAAAATTTTTTCAATCCTGTCAAGCGTCTTTTCACTATCTGCTTCTACCGTATGGTAATGTACTCCATCGGTCAGATATTTAAGCGGTCTGGCATTTCCCATAATGCGGTCCATGAATTCATCGACATCATGTCTGGTTGACAACTGCAGATCAACGGTAATCGTGCCGTAAACATCATGCTCTATTATGACATCAAGCAGCTGTCCGCCGTTATCCACTATGCTGTTCAGTTCGTCGCGCATCTGCTCATCCGTATGTTTTACCATAAAAATCCGTCTGCACATGGCTTCATGTGGTTCAAAAAACATGTAGCCCTTATTGGTGGAAATTATATTCTTATCGATGGCGCGCAACAATGCGATATCCTGCACAATAACCTGGCGGCTGACCTTAAGTCTGGCTGCAAGTGCCGTACCTGAAAGAGGCTCATCACTGTTTTTGAGAATATCTATAATTCTCTCTCTTCGCTCTCTGCCTTCCATTGTTTAAATCTCCTTAGTTGATTTTATTCACAAAATAGTATAAACTACAGATAATTTATTTTCAACAATAATTCCGGGAGGACTTATAAATATGTTCAGAATGTGGTGTAAGATATTCAAGGACAACAGGATGTTGCGCGATACGGTCATTGAAGACGATTCTTCCGACAAAAGCCGCACCGCCAAAGTTCTGTCCGCGCTCGATACCGCCTGTCACGAATTTGACCTCGCAGTTCCGATGTGGTTAGACTCAACGATTGACTCTTTCAGGCGTCATGACAAAGCGCGTTTCTATCAGGATAATTTTATTGAACAGACAGACTTTGATTTTCTTGAAATTCATGTCATCGAAGAAGATTAGAAAAGGCCGTGGACGATTAAAGTCCACAGCCTTTTATTCTTTAAAATATTATATTATTTATCAAGTCTTGCCATGATGGCTTCTCTTTCCTTCTCATAACCCGGCTTGCCAAGAAGTGCAAACATGTTCTTCTTATAGCTCTCAACGCCCGGCTGGTTGAACGGATTGACTCCGAGAATATATCCGCTGACACCGCATGCAAACTCATAGAAATAGAAGAGTTCACCGAGATAGAATTCATTCTGCTCAGGAATATTGACCATGAGGTTCGGAACATTACCGTCGGTATGTGCTACAACAACACCGTTCATTGCACACTTGTTGGCGAAATCAATTGACTTGCCCGCAAGATAATTAAGTCCGTCAAGGTCGTTCTCCTCAAGTCCGATATAAAGCTCGCATTTAGGTTTCTCAACATTCATAACTGTCTCAAACATAAGTCTTGAGCCTTCCTGAATGAACTGTCCCATTGAGTGAAGGTCTGTTGTATAATCACATGCAGTTGGGAAGATACCCTTGTTGTCCTTGCCTTCGCTCTCTCCGAAGAGCTGTTTCCACCACTCTGATACATAGTGGAGGCTCGGCTCATAGTTAGCTGCTATTTCAATTGATTTACCCTGTCTGTGAAGGATGTTACGTACTGCTGCGTATTTCATTGCATCATTGTCTTCAAAGCTGCTTTCGAGCGCAAGCTTACGTCCTTCGGCTGCACCCTGCATAAGTTTATCTATATCGGCGCCGCTTACTGCGATAGGAAGAAGTCCTACTGCCGTAAGTACCGAATATCTTCCGCCTACATCATCCGGTACAACAAATGTCTCATATCCTTCAGCATCGGAAAGATTCTTAAGTGCTCCCTTAGCTTTGTCCGTAGTAGCATAAATTCTCTTCGCTGCCTCATCTTTACCGTATTTCTTCTCAAGCATCTCCTTGAAAATTCTGAATGCAATAGCCGGCTCTGTTGTAGTTCCGGACTTAGAAATTATGTTAACAGAGAAATCTCTGTCTCCGACTACATCTATAAGACCTGCAATATATGTGCTGCTGATATTGTTACCTACATAATATATTTCAGGTGTCTTTCTCTCGCCCTTGGTAATGTTATTGTAGAAACCATGTCTGAGGAATTCTATTGCCGCTCTGGCTCCGAGATATGAGCCACCGATACCGATAACAATAAGTACATCGGAATCTGACTGTATCTTGGCTGCCGATGCTTTGATACGAGCAAACTCTTCCTTATCATAATTAACCGGCAGATCAATCCATCCGAGGAAATCATTACCTGCTCCGGTCCTGCCAACAAGTACATCTTTAGCTGCAATTGTCTCCGCTTTGATATTATCTATATCAGCTGCCGAAACGAACTGTGCTGCTTTTGAATAATCGAAAGTTATTTTTGCCATAATTCATATCTCCTTCTTTTGTCTTGTATCCAAATCGTATCTATTATAGTAGATTCGCGGCCATTAATCAACCTAAATATTCTTTCAAAATTTCGTCAATTAACTTTTTTTCTTCTTCCGTGAACGTCACTTGTGTATTTTCATGAAATTTTACACGCTCGCCCATATCATCAGGCCCTTTTCGTACCGGGATGTCAGCTTTTCTAACCGGTGCCGCTTCGCGGACAGTCTCGGCTGTCGCTGCCGAAAACCTGTTTTCAAAAAAATCCACCAGATCCGTCGTTATCCGGCGCCTCTTGCCGGCAACGTCTATAAGATGCCTGCTGCCCGTCACCACGTACATCGCGAGAAATCCGACCAGAAGATATTCCAGTGCATGACTTTTGTCCAAAAGCGCACCGCATGCTCCGAATATCACGCATAATCCCGCCGCACACATTGACGCTTTCTCATAACTGTGTATTCTTATCCCGTGACACCTGTATTTGTCGAGATATTTTCCGGCGAAAGCCTCCGTATTATTTATCTCACGCCCGGTACGCATATAATTTTCATATTTGAGTTTCATCTGTTTAAAAAACGCAAAACCCGTATGATCTATTTCCTCGGATTCCCTCAACAATTCATTCACGCTCTGTCTGAGTACGCTGTTTATCATAAGTCCGGCCAGAAATGCTCCGGCTGCCAATATAAAAAAATACATAAAAACCTCCCTGCATCAATATACTTTATGATTAATCATATAATATATGCAGGGAGATTTATTATAAAGTCCTTATCAGCCGACTAATTATGACATATTTTACTAAAAATTGGCATTCTCAATCATATTTACCAAAAGTGCTACGGAATTATCTATCGCCTTCCGTTCAAATTCACCGTAGTCCATCGTTGCGCTTCCGTCTGCCTTATCAGATATTGCTCTTATAATAAGAAAAGGAATATCGTTAAGATATGCCGCCTGGGCAATCGCAGCACCCTCCATTTCCGTGCAGTATCCTCCGAACTGTTTCACTATGCGTTCTTTGACAGCATGATCGGAAATAAACTGGTCTCCGCTGACAATCCTTCCCTCATGCACGCCTATCTGCCAAACTGCTTCCCTGCATGCTTTTACTGCAAGTTTTCTAAGGTTCTCATCAGCTATAAAATCAGATACCTTCATTCTTGGAATCACTCCCGGTTCATAACCGAATCCCGTGGCATCCATATCATGCTGCAATGCATCCGTCGAAATAACGACATCCCCGATATTAATCTCATTCTTAAGTGAGCCCGCAACTCCTGTATTTATAATGTGATCGACATGAAAATATGTCGCAAGTATCTGTGTACACACAGCTGCGTTGACTTTACCTATTCCGCTCCTGACTGCCACTATATCATGGCTGCCCAGTTTACCTTTATTAAAAGTCATCGCCGCTATTTCGGTAACCGTAACATCGGAAAGTTTTGCCTTAATCTGGCTGATTTCCTCGTCCATAGCTCCTATTATTCCAATCATTTTTATCCTCCTTGGCGGTTAATTTTTTTTATTGTATCACTTTTTGCTTATCTATGCTATACTGTAAAAAAATAAGCGACAGACAGGAGGTATTGTTTTGAATACTTATAAGACACAGGGCGTCTGCTCAAGTGAAATTGATTTTGAAATTGAAGACAACATTATCAAGTCCGTACGTTTTGTCGGCGGATGTTCCGGTAACACGCAGGGTGTTGCAGCCCTCATTGCCGGCATGAATATAGACGATGCGATTAACAGGCTCGAAGGCATCAAGTGCGGTTTCCGCCCTACATCATGCCCGGATCAGTTAGCCAAAGCACTCCGGCAATATAAGGAGGCGCACGCATAATGAAGAAGATAGTTCTTACCGGCGGCGGAACTGCCGGACATGTAACTCCGAACATTGCTCTTTTACCTTACCTTAGGGATGCCGGTTTTGAAGTATCCTATATCGGTTCATATAACGGAATTGAGAAGAAACTGATGGAAGACCTTGGCGTTGCGTACTATGGAATAGCGTCCGGTAAATTAAGACGATATTTTGATGTTAAGAATTTTACCGATCCTTTCAGGGTTATCAAGGGATTTTCGCAGGCCAAGAAGCTTATCAGGCAGATTGGTCCCGATATCGTATTTTCCAAAGGTGGTTTTGTCGCTGTTCCTGTAGTTATGGCAGCCGACAAAATGAACATTCCGGTTATTGCGCATGAGTCCGATATGACGCCCGGACTTGCCAACAGACTTTGCCAGAAGCATACTGTAAAAGTATGCTGTAACTTCCCTGAGACAGTCAAGCTCATTCCTGACGGCAAGGGAGTCCTTACCGGAACGCCTATCCGCGACGAACTTCTCCACGGCGATAAAGCTGCCGGACTCAGTTTCTGCGGATTCAACACACTTAAACCCGTGCTTATGATTATCGGTGGAAGCCTCGGAGCCCTTCATGTTAATGAGGCCATCCGCGCCATCCTTCCACAGCTTCTGGAACGTTTTCAGATAATACACATCTGCGGCAAGGGTAAGGTTGATGAATCTTTCAATAATACTACCGGTTACAAGCAGTTTGAGTATGTCAACGAGGAACTTAAGGATTTGTACGCAGCGGCCGACATAGTCGTATCGCGCGCCGGTGCCAACGTAATATGTGAACTCCTTGCCATGAAGAAGCCTAACCTTCTCATTCCTCTTCCTGCAGACGCAAGCCGCGGCGACCAGCTTCTCAATGCCGCATCCTTCAAGAAGCAGGGATTTTCCGCTGTTCTTGAAGAAGAGGCCATGTCCGATAATCTGCTGTTTGATACAATATGTTCATTGTATGACAACAGGGATAAATATATCGAGGCTATGTTAAACGGCAGCCAGAAAGACGCAAGCCGCACGATTGTGGATATGCTTGTGAAATACAGTAAATAATTTTTATAAAATACATGGGAATATAAATAATTGATGTATTTGGGGCTTTTAAGTATCTTAAATGATATTATTTAAGATTTGAAATTTACAAAATCACACTTTTTTGCAATTTCCGGGGCATTTGGTGTCAATTTGACAGTTCTTGCATTGTAATATATTAAGCTTCATATATCTTTTAATATATATGTTTTCATATATTATCATGCTAACGTGTCACATATAGCATTTTATTGACACCAAATTGCTGATTTTAAGCAAAAAAGTGTGATTTTATCATATTGTACACTATTATATCACTCATCCGGCAGCCCATATCGCCACGCCGCCATACAAAAATCAAGGGTTGCGAAAAAAGAGAGCAATAGTCACCCTATTTTATTTTTACATTATTCTTATCCTGGCGGTAACCGTCGTTCCGTTTCCTTCTTCACTGTCAATTGACAGTCCGTATCCCATTCCGTAACACAGCCTGATACGCTGGTTAATATTATAAAGTCCTATTCCGTATCGCTTACTTATATTTCCTTTTTCAAGATTAATCCGCATATTATTAAGTGTGTCCGCATCCATTCCGCATCCGTTATCTCTTATGGAAATTATAAGCGTATCCGGATTATTTATATCACGGTGGATATTCACTGTTATCCGTCCTCCGGATTCCACTTCCTCCAGTCCGTGAAGTATCGCATTCTCAACTATCGGTTGCAGAAGAAGAGGCAGTATTTTTATTTTGTTCAGATTAATATCTTCCTCGGACCGGATTTCGTAATTTACTCTTTCACCGAATCTCAGTTTCTGAATCTGGAGATATGTCTCAATATGGGATAACTCCTTGGCAACCGTTGTATATTCGATTCCGGTATTGTCAAGCACATATCGCATGGATTTGCCGAGAAGTTTGATTGCTGTTGCAGTCTCTGTGTCGCCGACTGTTATAGCTTTCATTCTTATCATTTCAAGCGTATTATACAAAAAGTGCGGATTAATCTGGCTTGCAAGCATCTGGAATTCCATTTTCTGCTGCTCGTTGAGAAGTTTCTGCTCATTGATTTCCTTAGCATACATTGCCGCGTCTTTTTCTTTAATCTTGTCCAGCATTATCCAGAGATCTTTGTATGCTGCCGTAAGTTCATAGCACCCGTCAAAATCCTCCATGGAATCATAATCTCCCTGGCTGGCGCTGTACATTTCATCACGCATTCTGCCTACCTGGCTGGAAAATCCCATTATGAAAAATCTCATAAGCACCGCAGGCAGAATAACGGCCAGTGCAATAATGAGCACAGTAATCATAACTATCTGCTGGACACTGTTATAGGCGGAATTACTGATTGTCACTATGTACATAAGTGAATCCGACTGTTTCATGCTCAATGTCGATATGTATGTCATATTCATGGCACCTCGATATTCCATGTCGCCTTCATATGAAAAATATTCATCCCCGCCCTCAATCACATTAAGCAGGTCAGACCTGCCTTCATTGTCACGTTCGTTGCTATAAAATACATTTTTATTCTCAAGTGCAAGAAGAACATCCTCTTCATTATCTTCTATCCTGCTCTTAAGATAATTGTCGCTGACATGAATAAGCAGGATTGCTTCGGTATCGGAATCATATAATGTAATCTTGCGGACAAGTGCAAGACCGCGGTATTTATTGCCTCCGGTATCCTCACGTTCAACAAACCAAGACTCTCCAAGCGATCCAACTCGTAATCCGATTTATTCTTTCTCCATTCCCGGGGACTTCCGTCATCATTTCTCAACATCTGGTAGGAAATTCCTCCCGTGTACAAAGACAACTCCGTGGTCCTCCGATTCCCTGCTGAATTTATATCATCAAAACCATTTTTCCCGCTATCCTTCGTGAAGCTACCGATCACGCCAAAATCTGCCGACAACCAATCAAAAAACTTCACGTTTTCTTTCAATGTGAAACCGATTCTCTCGTCACTACGATTCTTCTCGTAAGGATTATTACCGTAATAATTCAATGAAATCAAGTAATTATTTTTCTCCGTTCCTCCTGTGAGCGACAAGTTATGCTGGTGCGTGATTGCCGTTCTCAGAAATTGATCCTTAATTTGATTCTTGTTATTCGAATTCCGGTACTCGTTCAATTTCTGTTGTAACTCGGTCTCTCCGATCTGCCCCTGCTCTGCCATATATAACAACTCCGTTACCTCATTCAGAGCATTCCTCTTATTCAAGTTATCATAGGGAGTATGATAATACTCGAACCCTTCCACCTGCAAATCCACCAACTGGGAACTATTCATCAATTTCAGGTAATCTAAATCTGGAAGTGGTTTAAACTTCACACTACCGTCATAAGTTATTCTAGTCTTACCACTTTTCCCAGTCCGAGTCGTGATCACGATCACCCCGTTAGCCGCACGGGCTCCATAGATTGAAGCCGCCGTAGCATCTTTCAACACGGAAATATTCTCCACATCCGCCGGGTTAATAGCCTCTATTTTCCCCTCGTAAGGAACCCCGTCCACCACGTACAAGGGATCACGATTCCCGTAAACCGTAGATACACCTCGAATACTCACCTGCTTGTTATAATTCACTAAACCTGTTACCAATCCCTCGATCCGGGACATAATATCCGTCTCCATCTTTCCCTTGTAATCTTTTGCAGTCACCACGGAAAACGATCCGGTAGCTCGTTCCTTCGAGATCTTCTGGTATCCGGTAACAATGACCTCATCTAAATTCTCCGCCTCCGATTCCAGCATCACGTTCACCTCTTGC
>ENA-ORCP01000697-ORCP01000697.1-human-gut-metagenome-genome-assembly--contig:-NODE-697-length-29771-cov-7.374891_pt1 | contig 29771 bp, 25 predicted proteins | sample MGYA00242990_ERZ507991 | MGnify/ENA primary metagenome ERZ507991 (study PRJEB26167, sample SAMN06115496) | human gut metagenome | host: Homo sapiens | place: China:Henan | collected 2015-05-07 | study... | reverse complement strand
AATCATCAATATATACGGCAACCTTGCCCGAATTATCAAGCACGCTTGAAAGCAAAGCTGCATTATATTCACAAGGGTAATGACATTTGAGATATGCCGTTTGATATGAAATCATAGCATAGCAAGCTGCATGAGCCTTATTAAAAGCATAGGACGCAAAGCTTTCCATCTCTGCGAATATTTTCTCGGCAATGCTTCTTGGAATACCTCGTCTTATACAGCCTTCAACCTCAACACTGCCGTCCTCTCGCAAAAGTCCTTCTATAAATATTTTGCGTTCGTGTTCCATAACATCAGCTTTTTTCTTGGACATCGCCCTTCGCACAATATCAGCTCTGCCAAGAGAGTATCCCGCAAGGCTTCTAAAAATCTGCATAACCTGTTCCTGATAAACAATACAGCCATAAGTAACCTCAAGTATAGGCTTTAAGAGTTCGTGCTTATAGGTTACTTTTTCAGGATTATGGCAGTTTTCGATATATTTCGGAATAGAATCCATAGGTCCTGGGCGATATAGCGAAATAACCGCAATCAAATCTTCGATAGTTTCAGGCTTTAGCTGTGTAAGAACATTTCTCATACCGCTTGATTCAAATTGAAAAACGCCCTCGGTATCACCCTTAGAAAGCATTTCAAAAACCTTTTTATCGTCATCGGGAATATTTTTTATTGAAAAAAGCGGTTCTTTTTTACGAATCATCTTTTCTGTATCATCAAGAACAGTAAGATTTCTAAGTCCGAGAAAATCCATTTTCAGCAAGCCGAGTTCATCAAGTGTAGTCATCGTAAACTGTGTTACGATAGCTTCATCGTTTCTCGAAAGCGGAACATACTCGCTTACAGGCTTATCAGTTATAACTACACCTGCTGCATGAGTTGTTGCGTGACGAGGTGTTCCCTCAAGCCTCATAGCCATATCAATCAATCTATGTACGGCTGGTTCGTTATTATATCTCTGTGTAAGCTCATCAGAGATTGTAAGAGCCTTTTCGATAGTCATTTTCAAGTCATAAGGCACAAGCTTTGCGACGGAATCAACCTCCGCATAAGACATTGCCAAAGCTCTGCCGACATCTCTTATAGCACCTCTCGCCGCCATTGTTCCGAATGCAACTATCTGTGCCACATGGTCAGAGCCATATTTTCTTATGACATAATCTATAACTTCCTGTCGCCTGTCTTTACAGAAATCCACATCAAAATCAGGCATACTTACTCTTTCTGGGTTAAGAAATCTCTCAAAGAGCAGATTATATTTAATTGGGTCTATTCCTGTAATGCCTATGCAATATGCCGCAAGACTTCCTGCACCTGAACCTCTGCCCATTCCAACATGGACCCCGACATGCTCACGCCGGAGTACATCGCCCGGCTGGCCGCAGTGGACAAGCTCTGCCCGCAGTTCCACCTGAGCCTGCAGAGCGGCTGCACCGCCACCCTGCGCCGGATGCGCCGGGTGTACACCGCGGAGCAGTACGCGGAAGTGGTGGAAAATATCCGCTCTGCCTACGGCGACCGTCCCGTCAGCTTTACCACCGACTGCATCTGCGGCTTCCCCGGGGAGACCGAGGCCGACTTTGAGGAGAGCCGCGCGTTCCTGAAAAAGATCGGATTTTTGAAAGTACATGTCTTCCCCTACTCCCGCCGCAGCGGCACCCCGGCCTACGATTTCCCGGACCAAATTCACGAGCGTGCCAAGCAGGAGCGCAGCCGCACCATGAACGCCGCCGCTGAAGCCATCCGCAAAGAGGTGCTGGCGAGCTATGAGGGCATGGAGGATGACGTGCTGCTGGAGACCCCTCTCTCCGAAACGCTCTTTACCGGCTATACCCGGCTGTATGTGCCGGTAGTGGTCTCCGCCCCGGGCCATGCCAGCGGCGAGATCGTCCGGGTGAAGCTGGGCGAATACGACGGAGAGCGGGTGCGGGCCGCGCTGGTCTGAGCGACGGTTTCCGCTCCGGCTGAGGTTTGGCAAATTGCAAAGAAATTTTACCGGTTCTTTGTGCAAACCTCACCAGTCGTGAAAATCATAACGAATTTTGAGTTTTGGTCTTTTCATCCAAATTCGTTTATGCTACAATAAAAGTGGATATTCCGGGGCAGCCTGCCGATTGCAGCGGCGGGCGTGCCAATGCACCCGGAGACAGGCTGTTTTTTCCGTACCAGAATGGCGGTCGTTTTTGTGCCCAGCCTCTGTACCAGAGAGCCGCGGCGCGTCACTTCTCCATCCGCGAAAAGGGTCTGTGATTTGTTGTATGTAAAACAAGGAGAGATTGGAATGAGTTTTAGAGGAATCAACACGACGGTCATCCAGATTCGCCGCCAGGTGTTTACCGAGGTTGCACGGATGGCCTACGCCAACGTCAAGGGCGAAGCCGCCAACCACCTGATGCGCAAGATCCCTTACACCATCATCCCCGGTGAGGAAGGCAAGCTGCGCAAGGACATCTTCCTGGAGCGCGCCATCGTTGAGGAGCGCGTGCGTCTGGCCATGGGCCTGCCCACCCGCCGCATGGACGAGCACAACAGCGTCGTCTCCGGTCTGGAGGATGCATCCATCGCCGATAAGTATTATGATCCCCCGCTGGTGAACGTGATCAAGTTTGCCTGCAACCGCTGCCCGGAAAAGCTGGTCAAGGTCTCCGACCTGTGTCAGGGCTGCCTTGCCCACCCCTGTATGGAAGTGTGCCCCAAGAAGGCCATCACATGGGAGAGCGGCCGTTCCATCATCGATCAGGACAAGTGCATCAAGTGCGGCCGCTGCGTCGGCGTGTGCCCCTACAACGCCATCGTCAAGACCGAGCGTCCCTGCGCTGCAGCCTGCGGCATGGGTGCCATCCACTCCGATGAGCTGGGCCGTGCCGAGATCGATTACAGCAAGTGCGTTTCCTGCGGCCAGTGTCTGGTCAACTGCCCCTTCGGTGCCATTGCCGACAAGGGCCAGATCTATCAGCTGATCCAGGGCTTCAACCGCGGCGACCGCATCTACGCGCTGGTGGCTCCCGCCTTCATCAACCAGTTCCCGGGTCTGGCTTCCACCGGCAAGCTCAAGGCCGCCCTGAAGGCCGTCGGCTTCTACGATGTGGTGGAGGTTGCCATTGGTGCCGACCTGTGCACCGTGGACGAAGCACACGACTTCCTGGAGGAAGTGCCCGGGAAGCTCAACTTCATGGCAACTTCCTGCTGCCCGGCATGGAGCATGATGGCAAAGACCGCTTTCCCGGATCTTGCCAAGAATATCTCCATGACCATGACCCCCATGGTGTTCACCGCCCGCATGATGAAGCAGAAGGACCCCGAGGCCCGTATGTGCTTCATTGGACCCTGCGCCGCAAAGAAGCTGGAAGCTTCCCGCCGCACCGTCCGCTCCGATGTGGACTTCGTGCTCACCTTTGAAGAGCTGGCCGGTATCATCGAGGCCAAGGATGTGGACACCAGCCTGCTGGAAGTGGACGAGGCCGAAGCTCTGCACGCTGCATCCGCAGCAGGCCGCGGCTTTGCACAGTCCGGCGGCGTTGCCAAGGCTGTTGCCGATAAGATCAAGGAATGGCACCCGGATATGGATGTCAAGATCGCATCCGCACAGGGCCTTGCCGAATGCAAGAAGCTGCTCATGCTGGCCAAGGCCGGCAAGTACAACGGCTACCTGCTGGAAGGCATGGGCTGCCCGGGCGGCTGCATCGGCGGCGCAGGCACCATTGCCGACCCTGCACGCACGGCCATCCAGCTGAACAAGTACATCAAGGACGCTCCCTTCGCCGACCCGGAGCAGAGCCCCTTTATGAGCGAGATCCATGTGCTGAAGGACGACCCCGACTTTGAACTTTAAGCGCTGATTTTTCAAGAACCGCTTCTCCTGCCGGAGGGGCGGTTCTTCGTCATCTTTACCCACCATATTTTATCAATGTGCAACATTTCTGTGAAAGCTTCACGAAGCGGATTGACAATTTTGCACAGCCATGCTATTTTAGCATTGACAAACCGGTATTACCGCAATTGTTCAACGCCGCCTCTGTGGCAGGAAAGGCAGATCATTCATGACGAACACTTATAAGCGCGTAAGCGCCGCCCTGCTCTCAGTGCTGCTGCTGTGCATGTTCACCTTTGGTGCAAGCGCTGCTTCCAGCCTGAACGTAGGCATTAAATTCTGGAAAGAAAAATCCGATAAGGAATCCATGGCCAACACCGGCATCGATGCCAGCCGTGATGTCACCCTCACCCGCCAGTCCAACGGCACCTACACGCTCACCCTGCCCATCCAGCAGGTAAGCAAGATGGGTGTCACCGGCTGTCTGTCCGGCCTGACCATTGGTGATGTGACCTACACCGGCACCGTCTCCGGCGATGTTGCCAAGGGCACCGGCGTGCTCACCATCAAGAACATGCCCGCCTCGGTGCTGACCGGCAGTGATGTGAACAAGGCACTCACCGTTACCTGCAACATTCAGATGGATCTGAGCGTGCTGGGCGAGATCAACACCGCGGCCCGCATGTGCATCTGGAACAAGTAAGCTTTTTCAAGCAAAGAACGGCGTTCCCCACCGGAACGCCGTTCTTTGCTTTTATCACTCCATGTGCTTTTCCACAAAGTCGCCAACCATTTTGTCCAGCTGCAGCACAGCGTTCTCGGCACCCTTCATCACCTTGCGGGTGGTGCGGCGCAGCTGGCGCTGGTTCTGGGTGGCGGCCATCACGCCCACGGCACCCAGTGCCGCCCCTGCGGCCATGCCAAGCAGCATCCCGGAAGAACTGGTGGATTCATGTTTCATAGTAAAACTCCTTTCGGTGAAAAAGATCCGGTCTCCGGCATTATTATTTCCTGTAAACTATCTGGTATCCGCTTTTTTTATGCAGAAATTTGTGGTATACTGTTCTACGATGTTTTAATGGGCGGGTGTGCCCGGCTAAAAAGCGCACTGCTCATTCCGCATACTGGTAAGGAGGTTCCTTATTTGATACACCCTGTTGAACCCAAAAAAGTCCTTTGCATCCACGATCTTTCCGGCATGGGCCGCTGCAGCCTTGCAGTGATCCTGCCGGTGCTGTCGGTCATGGGCGTGCAGCCGGTAGCCCTGCCCACGGTGGTGCTTTCCACCCACACAGGCGGGCTTGGCACACCTGCACGGCTGGACGGCTGCGCCTACGGCGAACAGGCGCTGGAGCATTACCATGCGCTCGGCGTGGAGTTTGACTGCATCTATACCGGCTATCTGGGCGGTGAGGATCAGGTGGCACTGGCCGAAAAAGCCTTTGCCCTCTGGCCCGCAGCCAAAAAGATCGTTGACCCGGTCATGGGCGACAACGGCAAGGCTTACTCCACCGTAACGCCTGCTTTGATCGACCGCATCCGTGCACTGTGCGGTGCTGCCGATCTGATTCTGCCCAACTACACCGAGGCACAGATCCTGCTGCAGCGCCAGCCGCAGACCGAGCTGCTCACCGATGAAGCCGCACAGGCTCTGGCTGACGAGCTGACCGCTCTGGCCCCCGGGGCTGTCGTCACCGGCCTGCCGCTGGGCAAATACATCGGCTGTGCAGGCAGCGGAAAAGACCGCTTTCTCATCAAAAAGCTGCACATCAGCCGCAGCTTTCCCGGCACCGGCGACCTGTACGGTGCGGTGCTCATCGGCTCGCTGCTGCAGGGCAACGCCCTGAGTGCCGCCGCCGACAACGCTGCCGAGTTCGTGGCGCTTTCCATCCAGAGCACGCCCGCCGCGCAGGATACCCGCTACGGGGTCTGGTTCGAACCGCTTCTGCCGCGCCTGTGCCCGGCAAGCTCGGCAGAATAAGGGGAGGTACACCGATGAACGAAAAGCCAACCTTGAACATCGTTCTGGTGGAGCCGCGCATCCCGCAGAACACCGGCAATGTGGCCCGCACCTGTGCCTGCACTGCCTGTCGGCTGCATCTGGTAGGCCCCATGGGCTTTGCCATCGATGATAAAAAGCTCAAGCATGCGGGTCTGGATTACTGGCACTACCTCGACATCAGCTATTACGACAGTCTGGACGAGTTCTTTGCCAAAAACAGCGGCCCCTATTACTATTTTACCACCAAGGCACCGCAGCGCTACACCGATGTGAGCTACCCGGACGGTGCATACCTCGTGTTCGGACGCGAGGATGCCGGCCTGCCCGAAGCCTTGCTTGCCGCCAATCAGGAGCACTGCATCCGAATGCCCATGCGCGACACCTGCCGCAGCCTGAACCTTTCCAACAGCGTGGCCGTGGGCGTGTATGAAGTGCTGCGCCAGTGGGACTTTCCGGAGCTTTTGGACCACGGACACTTACGAGACTACGAATGGAAATGAGGGACATTATGAGCAAGATCGCGATCCTGACCGATTCCTCCTGCGATATCCCGCAGGAGATGGCCGAAAAATACGGCATCGACATCATGAGTTTCCACATCCTGCTGGACGATGTGGACTACGTGGAGCGTGAAAGCTGCACCAACACCGAATTTTACGATAAGATGCGTGCCGCTAAGGGCGTGCCCTCCACTGCCGCCATCACCCCCATCCAGTTCTGCGAAAAATACTGCCAGTACGTGGACGAGGGCTATACGGATGTCATTCATGTACCCATCAACAAATCCGGCTCTTCCACCTACAATAACGCCCTCATGGCACAGGGGATGCTGCGGGAAGAGCGCCCGGAGCACCACTTGAAGATCCATCTGCTGGACCCCCACACCTATTCCATGGTGTTCGGCTGGTATCTGTGCGAAATGGCCCGCAAGCTGAAGAACGGTGCAGAGATCAGCCATGTGATCCGGGAGTTTGAAAAGCAGATGGACTGCATGGAGATCGTTCTGGGCCCCTATAGCCTGAAGCAGATGAAAAAGAGTGGACGCATCTCTGCTGCTGCTGCTGTTATGGGCGAGCTGATGGGCATTCGTCCCATCATCACCCTGATCGACGGCAAAACCAAGGTGGAAGCCAAGGTACGCGGCGATGACAAAGTGGTGCCCGCCATGGTGGAGCTGTGCAAACAGCGCAGCGAAGGCGTGGAGAACTTTGATTATATGATCGGCCACACCAACATCCCGCAGACCGCCGATCTGGAAAAGGCCTGCCGCAAGGCCTTTGGCAAGCCGCCGCTGCTGGTGTTTGAGCTGGGCGGTGTCGTTTCCGCCAACACCGGCCCCGACACGGTGGCTCTGGTATACACCGGACACCCCAGAGGGTAACACACGATTTTAATAGCCTCCGCTTTCGCTCTGGCTATTTCAGCGGTAATTTTATTTTTATTTTGAGGTTCCGAAAAGCCTGCGGGCTTTTCGGAACCTCTTTTTCACCGGAAGGGTCCAAACCAAAAACTGCATCTGTACCTGATTCTGCGAAAATTCGTTGCAATCTGCCAAAAATTATGCTATACTGCCTTTTGCTGTGCTTTTTGTGCGGCATCCTTTCAGAGCAACTTAGGATTTTAGGCTCCCCGGCGTGTCTCGAACCATGCCGGGCCAAACCCACAGGGGCTGGCGGCCCTGTGCGGTCAAAATCATCCCGCTGGAGTATTATCATGAATCAGAATCCTTCCGTCCGTAAACTGGTGCGCTGCGGCGTGGTCGCAGCCATTTATGTTGTTCTCTGCATGGCTCTGCAGCCGCTCTCCTATGGTGCGGTACAGGTGCGTGTGGCTGAGGCGCTCTGCCTGCTGCCGGTGTTCGGTGCCGAGTACATTGCCGGTGTGGTACTGGGCTGCTTTTTGGCAAACCTGCTGGGCTCCACCATCGTGGATGTCATCTTTGGCACCCTTGCCACCCTGCTGGCCTGCCTTGTCACCTACAAGCTGCGGAACATCCGCATCAAGGGTCTGGCTGTGGCGGCTTCTCTGCCGCCGGTGCTGTTCAATGCCGTGATCATTGGCATTGAGATTGCCGTCATGTTCCCGGACCCCACCTCCAGCGCTCCCATCTGGCTGGCCTGCATCACCAACGGCATCTCCGTAGGTATCGGCGAGCTCATCAGCTGCACCGTTCTGGGTGTGCTGCTGGTGAAGATCATCGAGAGCAGCAAGGCCCTGCGCAAAATTTTTGCAGCTTAATGACCGCAAGGAGGTTTCCATGCAGGCAAACGGAATGATCTTCTGGGACTGGAACGGCACTTTGATGGATGATGTTGATTTCACCCACAGCTGTCTCAACTGGATGCTGGAGACCCACGGTTATCCGCAGCGGTACGATCTTGCCGCTTACCGGGAAATTTTCGGTTTTCCCATTGAGGAATACTACATCCGCGCCGGTTTCAACTTTGCAAAGCACCCTTATGCAGAGCTGGCCGAGCGCTTTATGGAACATTATAACGCAGGTGTGGATGCCTGTCCCCCCTCTGCACACGCTGCCGAGACGCTGGCCGAGCTTTCGCGCCGGGGCTGGCGGCAGAGCGTGCTTTCCGCCTCCCGCCGGGACTACCTGATCGAGCAGGTAGCCGCACGGGGCCTGCAGGGCTATTTTACTGAGTTGCTCGGCCTTGCAGACATCTATGGCGTAAGCAAAGTGCAGGTGGGCAAACAGTGGCTTGCACAAAGCGGCATCGCCCCTGCTGCCTGCGTGATGGTGGGCGACACTCAGCACGACGCCGAGGTTGCCGCTGCACTGGGCACAGGGTGTGTGCTCTACACCGGCGGGCATCAGTCCCGCAAACGGCTGGAAGCGGTATGCCCCCACGTCATCGACGATCTGGCACAGCTGCCGCAGCTGCTGGAAACCTTATAATGTACATCTGACCACTTCTGATTTGCAAAAATCAGAGGTGTTTTTTGTTTTAGCTGGCTCGCCCTCTCAGTCTCGCATTCGCTCGCCAGCTCCCCCAAAGGGGGAGCCTCTGGCGAAACCGGAAACTTTGCGTGGATTGCCAAGGCCTCCCGCTTTGGGGGAGGTGGATGCGACCAGCGGGAGCAGACGGAGAGGGCGAGGCTGTTCGCCTCCACCACATATCTTTTCCTTTTATGCCCCCCGCCAGCGCAAATTTACAGAAAATTCATTCAAAAACCGGCTAAAATAACCTTGCAGGTTTGACGCGTCTGCCGCTTTGGTGTATCATATATGTGTGTATTTATGTCTATCTCCGGGAAGCATTTTCCCGAATTTGATCTATGAGGTGTTACCAATGTCCCTTGTTGAAAAACTCTTTGGCAGCTTCTCGGACCGGGAGCTGAAAAAGATCAACCCCATTGCCAAGCAGGTGCTGGCTCTGGAAGAAAAATATGCCGCCATGCCGGATGCCGACCTGCAGGCACAGACCGCTGTGTTCAAGCAGCAGCTGGCCGACGGCAAGACCACCGATGATATCCTGCCCGATGCCTTTGCCGTCTGCCGCGAAGCCGCATGGCGCGTGCTGGGCATGAAGCACTTCCCTGTGCAGGTCATCGGCGGCATTGCCCTGCACCGCGGCGATATTTCCGAGATGCAGACCGGTGAAGGCAAGACCCTTGTGGCTACCCTGCCCGCCTACCTGAATGCCCTCACCGGTGAGGGCGTGCATGTTGTCACCGTCAACGATTACCTTGCCAAGCGCGACAGCGAGTGGATGGGCAAGCTCTACCGCTGGCTGGGCCTTTCTGTCGGCCTGATCGCACAGGGCATGGACGGCGATGCACGCCGCGCCGCCTATGCTGCTGACATCACCTACGGTACCAACAACGAGTTCGGCTTCGACTACCTGCGCGACAACATGGTGACCTATAAGGCCAACATGGTGCAGCGCGGCCACGCCTATGCCATCGTCGATGAAGTGGACTCCATCCTGATCGATGAAGCCCGCACGCCCCTGATCATTTCCGGCCGCGGCGAGGATTCCTCCAGCCTGTACACACAGGTGGACCGCTTTGTGCGCACCCTGCGCAAGAGCGTGGTGGTAGAGCTGGAGGATAAGGTCTCTACCGACGAGCAGACCGACGGTGATTACGTCGTGGACGAAAAGCACAAGACCTGTACCCTGACTGCCAGCGGCATCAAGAAAGCGGAAGCCTACTTCAAGGTCGAGAACCTTGCCGCCGCCGAGAACATGACCCTTGCCCATCACATCGATCAGGCCATCAAGGCTTACGGCGTGATGCAGCGGGACATCGATTACGTGGTCAAGGATGGTCAGGTCATCATCGTGGACGAGTTCACCGGCCGTCTGATGATCGGCCGCCGCTACAACGAAGGCCTGCATCAGGCCATCGAAGCCAAGGAGGGCGTGAAGATCGCCGCCGAGAGCAAAACGCTGGCTACCATCACCTTCCAGAACTACTTCCGCATGTACAAAAAGCTGTCCGGTATGACCGGTACCGCCAAGACAGAAGCCACCGAGTTCACCGAGATCTACGGCCTGAACATCGTTACGGTGCCCACCAACCGCCCCCGTCAGCGCATCGATTATCCGGATGCCATCTACAAGACGGTCAACGGCAAATACAATGCCGTTATCCAGCAGGTGCTGGAATGCCACCAGAAGGGCCAGCCCGTGCTGGTGGGTACGGTCAGCGTGGAAAAGAGTGAGACCCTTGCCAAGATGCTGCAGAAATACACCCGCGACTTCAACGTGCTGAACGCAAAGAACCACGAGCGTGAAGCCGAGATCGTGGCGCAGGCCGGCAAAAAGGGTGCCATTACCATTGCCACCAACATGGCAGGCCGTGGTACTGATATCATGCTGGGCGGCAACGCCGAGTTCATGGCCAAGGCCCAGATGCGCAAGGAACATTTCTGCGAAAACCTGCTGAACCCGGAAAAGCCCGAGGATGCCGACCCGGCTGCAGTGGAAATGCTGCTGACCGAAGCCAACGGCCACGGCGATACCGAGGATGCCAACATCCTTGCTGCCCGCAAGCGCTTCGATGAGCTGTACGCCCAGTGCAAGCCCCAGATCGATGCCGAAGCTGAGCAGGTGCGCGCTGCAGGCGGTCTGTTCATCATCGGCACCGAACGCCACGAGAGCCGCCGCATCGACAACCAGCTGCGCGGCCGTGCCGGCCGTCAGGGCGACCCGGGTGCTTCCCGCTTCTACCTGAGCCTGGAAGATGACCTGATGCGCCTGTTCGGCGGCGACCGCGTCTCCAGCCTGATGGATACCCTCAAGATCGACGAGGACACTCCCATCGAGAACCGCATGATCACCAACACGCTGGAAAGCGCCCAGAAAAAGCTGGAAGGCCGCAACTTCGAGATCCGCAAGAACGTGCTGAAGTACGACGACGTGATGAACCAGCAGCGCGAGATCATCTATGGTCAGCGCCGAAAGGTGCTGGATGGCGAGGATATCAGCACCGAAATGCACAAGATGCTGCGCGAGAACATCGATTCCAGCTGCGACCAGTTCCTGGCCGGTGATGTGAAGGACGACTGGGACTTTGGTGCCCTGCGTCGCCACTATCTGGGCTGGCTGACCACCGAGGAAGACCTCCACTACACCGTGGCCGACTTTGACGATATCTCCCGCAAGGGCATTGCCGACCAGCTCTATGACCGCGGCATGAAGATCCTCTCCGACAAGGAGCAGCGTTACGGTACTCCCATCATGCGTGAGCTGGAGCGCATCTGCCTGCTCAAGTGCGTGGACCGCATGTGGATGGACCACATCGACAACATGGACCAGCTGCGTCAGGGCATTGCACTGCGCGGTTACGGCCAAAAAGACCCGGTGGTGGAATACCGCATCGAGGGCTTTGATATGTTCGACCAGATGGTGGATTCCATCCGCGAGTCCAGCATCAAAATGCTGCTGAACATCGAGCTGCGCCAGGCCGGTGCCGCCCCCAGGCGCGAGCAGGTGGCAAAGCCCACCGGCGAAGGCTTTGTGCCCGGCAACGGTGCCCCCGGTGCCAAAGGCACGGTCCATGGCCAGCCGGTGCGGGTGATCAAGATTGGCCGCAACGACCCCTGCCCCTGCGGCAGCGGCCTGAAGTGGAAAAAGTGCACCTGCGCCAAGTACCATCCGGACGGCGTCCCGCACGACGAAAACTAAGTGAAAGAAAAACCCTCTCCGTCACGGCTGACGCCGTGCCACCTCTCCCGATGGGCGAGGTTTTTGCAGAAACCACAGCGTTTTTTCAAAAACTCTTCCGTGGGAAGGGGCGGCATTGCAAGGCAGTGACCGGGAGGGTTTTCCTGATAATAAAAAGAGGGAGTTGGTTTTGTTATGATCGCACCGGAAAAACTGCTGGAAACGGCAAAGCAGCTGGAACCCCAGCTGCGTGAATGGCGGCGCACCCTGCACCGTCACCCCGAGGTCGGCTTTGACCTGCCCCAGACCAAGGCTCTTGTCAAAAAAGCCCTGACTGAGATGGGCTATGCCCCGCAGGACTGCGGCAAATGCGGCGTGCTGGCGCTGGCGGGCGGCAAAAAGCCCGGCAAAGTGATCCTGCTGCGCGGCGACATGGACGCCCTGCCCCTGCAGGAGGAATCCGGCGAGGAGTTTGCTTCCGAGGTGCCGGGCAAGATGCACGGCTGCGGCCACGATATGCACACCGCCATGATGCTGGGCGCAGCAAAGCTGCTCAAGGAGCATGAGGACGAGATCGAAGGCACCGTGAAGCTGGAGTTCCAGCCCGCTGAGGAAATTTTCCAAGGCTCGCTGGACATGCTGAACAACGGCCTGCTGGAAAACCCGAAGGTGGACGCCGCCGTCATGTTCCACGTTCTGGCCGGGATGCCCCTGCCCGTGGGCACCGTACTGGTGCCGGGCGGCGGCATCACCATGGCCAGCTGCGAGCAGTACCACATCACCGTCCACGGCAAGGGCGGCCACGGCTCCATGCCCAACGCCTGCATCGACCCCATCACCGCAGCGGCACACATCCACATCGCCCTGCAGGAGATCAACAGCCGCGAACTGGACCCTGCCAAGTTCGGCGTATTCACCACCGGCCGGTTCGAGGCGGGCAAAGCGTCCAACGTCATCCCGGACTCCGCCGACATGTGGGGCACCATCCGCACGGTGGACCCCGAGGGAGCTGTCAGCGAGCAGATCCACCAGCGCATGACCGGGATCGCGCAGGGCGTGGCGGCGGCTTACCGTTGCACCGCCGAGGTGGAGTTCAGCGACCACTGCCCCTGTATGGTGGTGGACACGCCCCTTGCAAAGAACGCCTTGACCTATATGACCGAACTGCTGGGCCGGGGTGCTATGGACATGACCCCCATCACCGGCGGCAAACCCGGCGGCGGCAGCGAGGATTTTGCCTTCGTCAGCCACGAGGTACCCACCGTGAGCATGTTCATCTCGGCGGGCAACGCCAAGGAAGGCTATGTCTACGGCCAGCACCACCCCAAGGTGCGCTTTGACGACAGCGTCCTCTATGAAGGCTCTGCCGCCTACACCTATATGGCTCTGCGGTGGCTGAGCGACCACAAGGCATAACCATTCGGAAAATTTATTATTTATTTGAACCTCCGAAAAATCCGCGGATTTTCCGGAGGTTCTTTTTCACGGATGGGTTCGGAGCAGCACACTGCATCTTTAAAAAATCGCCTTTATAAACAAAAAATCCCGGAAGGTTCGCACCCTCCGGGGTCTTTTTTAGATCAGTTTTGCCCCCGCGTGGGGCAGGCTGTCGGCGCCAAGGCTCTGCAGTCTCTGGGGCAGGGCGGTCAGGTCACCACCGGTAAAATACCATGCAGCAGCCAAAGCAGCCAGCGCCGCAAGCAGCAGCACCAGCAGAAAGCTGCGCAGGCGGTGCCGTTTCCGGTTCGGGCGCGCCTGTCCGGCGGTTCCGGTCAGGGGCTGCACCGTCAGCGCCTGCTGCGGGAGCGGTCTGCCGTACTTTTGCCAGACAGCCCCCTCCGCCTGCGGCAGGCCGAGGGCGGCGCGGCGGGTCATGTCCAGCAGCCAGAGCGCCGGGGCGTCGCTGTTTGCCGCGGTGCGCACCCAGCAGCCCTTACGACCGCCAAGAAACAGCACCGTATCCTCTGCGCGTTCCACGCACCCGGCGGCATATGCCGCGCCGGAAAGGCGCTGCGCGGCCTGCACGCGGGCAAGCGCCATGGCCGCCGCCCCGCCCTTGACCCGGCGGGTCTTTGCGTCCAGCTTTGCCCGGGTCTTTTCATCCGCGTAGCTCATGGCACCGAAGTCAAACACCCGCTCGGCGGCGGCCACGGTTTCCAGCCGCGTTTCCAGCAGCGCACCCGCAGAGGCATCGGCGCACACCAGCAGCCGGCGGCGGGCTTCCAGCGCCTGCACGGCGGCATGGACGAGGGTTGTCTCCCCTTCCCCGTACAGTTCCGCCGCAAACTGTGCGTGCAGCTGCCTTTTTGCCGCGTCCAGCCCGGCGGGCGTTGCCGCCTGCAGCGCAAGCAAAGTTTCTGCGCCCTGTGCGCGGCACTGCGCCGCAAGGCCGGTCTCCTGTGCTGCCAGCTGCACGCGCTCTGCCGGAACGCCGAACAAGCGCAGTACGCAGACCGCCGGTGCGGCTGCTTTTTCTTCGTGGTTCAATCCGCTTCACCCCCGCGGCCCGGGGCCGCACTTATTCCGCCTTGAGGAAGAAAGCGTCCAGTGCGGCAAGCGCGGCATCGTCGTGCTGCGCGCTCTTTGCCAGCGTCTGCGTGCCTGCCGGGGTCTTGCCCTGTGCCAGACGCAGCGCCATTTCCAGCGCCGCCTGCGCCGCGCGGGCGCGCACCATAGCGCGGTCAGGGCGGGAAACAAAGAGCTTCTTCACCCAGACCGTATCCCCCCGGGCAGCGCCCAGATACACCGTGCCCACAGGGCGGACGGCATCGCCGCCGGTAGGGCCTGCCACGCCGGTAACGCTGACGGCGATATCTGCGCCCGCCGTCTCAGCGGCACCCAGTGCCATCTGCGCAGCCACCGGGGCCGACACCACGTTGTACTTTGCAATGACCGCCGGGTCCACGCCCACCATCTTTGCCTTGGCCTGCTCCCAGTAGGTGACAAAGCCAAAGCCGAACACCTCGCTGGAACCGGACACGTTCGTGATGCGCTGGGCGATCATACCGCCGGTGCAGCTTTCTGCCGTGGCGATGGTCAGGTCTTTTTCCTGCAGCGTGTGGACGACCGTTTCTTCCAGACCGGCCACATCCTCATCATACACCGCATCGCCCAGCAGATCATAGAACTTTGTGGCGTAAGCGCGGCACATTTTTTCGGCTTCGATGTCGTTTTTGGCCCGGGCGGTGATGCGGATCTCGCACTCACCGGTCTTGCAGTAGATGGCGGCGGTGGGGTTCGCGTTTTCCAGCAGGTGCCGCACGCGGTATTCGATATCGCTCTCGCCGCCCAGCACCCGCAGGGTGACCGAGTGCAGGGTGCAGTTCTGGCGCGCCAGCAGCAGCGGACGCACGCTCTCCTCCCACATGGCCTTCATCTCGTGGGGCACGCCGGGCATCAGCACGGCGCAATGGCCGTCCTGCTCGAACCATGCGCCGGGGGCGGTGCCGTGGTTGTTGATGACCTTGTGGCCGTGCACCGGCACCATGGCCTGCTTGCGGTTGTTGGGGGCCACTTCCCGCCTGGTACGGGTAAAGAAGGCGACGATCTTGTCCCACTCTTCTTCGTCAAAGGCCAGCGTATCGCCGAAACAGGCGGCCACCGTCTCCTTGGTCAGGTCGTCCGCCGTGGGGCCAAGCCCGCCGGTAAACACCAGCAGATCGCACCGCCGCTTTGCTTCGTTGACAAAATCTGCCAGACGGTCGTGGTTGTCGCCGATGGTGCTCTCGCGCTGGACGGTGATGCCCAGCGCCGCCAGCTCGCGGCTCAGATACTGGGCGTTGGTGTTCAAAATGTTGCCGAGCAGCAGCTCGGTACCCACACTGATGATCTCTGCTGTCATGGATAAATCAACCCTCAAATTCTACCTGATCGGTGATACGGATGCGGATGCGCTCGGCGTTCTCGGCAGCTTCGGCTTCCAGCGCAGCAAGACCGGGCATGGCGGCTTCGGCTTCGAGGATCTCTTCCAGCTCCGGGCGGATCTTCGGGTGCGGGGGCGTGAAGATGGTGCAGCAGTCCTCATAGGGCAAGATGCTGGTCTCAAAGGTGTTGATGTGGCGGGCCGTCTCCACGATCTCGGTCTTGTCCATGCCGATGAGCGGGCGCAGGATGGGCAGATCCTGCGCGGCGTCGGTGCACTGCAGCGCCTTGACGGTCTGGCTGGCCACCTGCGCCAGACTTTCGCCGGTAACGAGGGCCTCGCAGCCCTGCTTTTTGGCGATGACATTGGCGATGCGCATCATGCTGCGGCGCATCAGCACGGTAAACAGCACGTCCGGGGCGTTGTCGCGGATGTACTCCTGAGGTTTCGTGTACGGCACCACGAACAGGTTGGAGCTGCCGGTATAGATGCTGGTCAGCTGGGCCAGCGCCTTCACCTTGAGCTTGGCGCGCTCAGAGGTGTACGGCGGGGAGGCAAAGTGGATGTGATCCAGCGCCAGACCGCGTTTTGCCATGCGGTAGGCCGCCACGGGGCTGTCGATGCCGCCGGACAGCATGTTCAGGGCGCGGCCGCTGGTGCCCACGGGCAGACCGCCCTCGCCGGGCACCTTGGGGCCGTGGATGTATGCGCCGTAGTCGCGGATCTCCACAATGACCTTGAAGTCCGGGTTGTGCACGTCCACCCGCAGGTAGTTGTGCTTGCCCAGCAGGTAAGCGCCCAGCTCCCGCATCAGTTCGGGGCTGGTCATGGGGTAGGTCTTGTCGGAGCGGCGGGCTTCCACCTTGAAGGTGCGGATGCCGTGCAGGCTGGCACCCAGATAGTCCTCGGCGGTCTGGCAGATGGTGTCAAAATCCTTGTCGCAGACCACGGCGCGGCTGAGGGCGGCAAGGCCGAACACCTTGCTCACCCGGTCGAAGGCGAGGTCCATGTCCACGTCCTCTTCCTCGGGTTCCATATAGAAGGTGGACTGGGTGCAGTACACCTTGAACTTGCCCACGGTCTTGAGCCGGTAGCGGAGGATCTTCATCATGGCCGACTCGAACTGGTTGCGGTTGAGGCCCTTGAGAGACATTTCGCCCTGATAGCCCATGATAATTTCATGCATAAATGTTGTATCTCCTGATTATTTTCTGATTCTTTGCAGATGCTTCATGCCGTCCTCGAAGCAGGTGAGGAAGGCGTCCACATCCTCCGGGGTGTTGTCGGCGCAGAAGGACACCCGGATGGCCGTATCGATGGCCAGCGGGTCCCGGCCCATAGCCGCCAGCGTGTGGCTGGGCTGGCCCCGCCCGCAGGCGCTGGCCGACGAAACATAGATCTGCGCCTCGGCCAGCCATGCCAGCATGGTCTCGCTCTTGATGCAGTTTTCGCTGAAGTTCAGCACCTCGGGCACAGCGTTTTCCGGGCTGTTAATGACCACTTCGGGGAAGACTTTCAGCCCCTCCCGCAGGCGCTGGTTGAGTGCCCGCACGGCGGTGTCACGGCTCTTCATGGTCTTTGCAAGGTGGGAAGCCGCCGCAGCCAGACCCACCGCGTAGGGCAGATTCTCGGTGCCGGGGCGCAGGCCGCGCTCCTGCTCGCCGCCCAGATACGGCGGCTGGAAGGCCTGCACCAGCCGGTCGGACAGGTACAGCGCACCGATGCCCTTGGGCGCGTGGATCTTGTGGCCGCTCACCGACAACGTGTCGATGTTGTCCAGTTTGATGGGCACCCGCATCCACGCCTGAACCGCGTCCACATGGACGATGGTGCGGCTGTTGCGGCGCTTGACCTCGGCGGCAAGGCGCTCCACATCGTTGCGGGTGCCGATCTCGTTGTTCACCATCATGCAGGCCACAAGGATGGTGTTCTTGTCCACCCGCTCCAGCATGGCGTCAATGTCCAGCGTGCCGTCTGCCCGGGGAGCTACCACGGTAACGTCGTAGCCCTGCTTTGCCAGCCGCTCCAGCGGCCGCTGCACACTGGGGTGCTCGAAGCCGGACACTACGATGCCCTTGCCGAAGGTGCGGGTCTGCACCGCGCCCAGCAGCGCCAGATTGTTGCTCTCGCTGCCGCAGGAGGTAAAGTACAGCTCCCGGCTTTTGCAGCCCAGCGTGCGCGCTACGGCAGCGCGGGCGGCGTTCAGAGCTTCTTCACTGCGCGCGCCCGGGCCGTACAGGCTGGAAGGGTTTGCCCAGTGCTCCCGCATGGCTTTGTCGATGACGTCCGCCACCTCGGGCGCTACGATGGTGGTGGCCGCGTTGTCCAGATAATGTAATTGAGGGTTTTGCAGCAATTTCAGAAATTTTCTACATATATTTCTTCAAATGTTTTTTCTTAATCTTTGAGATGTTGCAGGCAAATATAATCGCAACAACTTTTTTCTTGCTGTTTAAGTAAAAACGGATTCGATACTTGCCATAAACTGCATCTCCATAAGTTTTTACTTTGTTTTTCTTAAGACCTTTCATTTTGCTAAATGGGTCTTTTGATGTACATTTTTTCCAAGTCAGTTCTCCATAGGCTTTTTGAACCTTTGTCTTGGATGCACCAATTTTAATACCGCGGGCTGTTGCTTTTTTCTTACTTCCGCCCTTCCACTGTCCATTCCATGCATAACCATGGCTGTAGCCATAACGCTGACAGAAATTCACAAAGTTCTCTGAATTAAATTTACTGAAATCTTTCTTTGCCATTTTTGCAACAACCGTAATTTCGCAGGTTTTTGTGATGCCGTCAACTGCTGCCGTAATTACCGTTTTACCTTTTTTCAGTGCTTTAATTTTTCCGGTTTCATCCACCTTAGCAATTTTTTCATTGGCACTTGTCCAGGTAACTGTTGAAGTCGTTCCCGTTATCACAGGCTTTAATGTTTTTCCTACCATCAAAACCGCTGATTTTCTGCTTATCGCAATTTTGGTCACATCTACCGGCTCCGGCGTAACCGTTGGCTCCGCACTTGGCTCTGTACTTGGTTCAACACTTGGAGATGCGGATGGTGTCACCGTAGGTGTCGGTGTTGGTTCGCCAATTTCGGTCGGTGGAGTTTGTCCACTTCCATTTTCCTCCGCACGGGCAGGAATGGCATATCCTGTCCACAATCCAAGCACTAAAGATGCACTTACAATTGCACTTACAATTCTTTTTCTACTCTTTTGCATTGTCTTTTGCCCCTTTCCAATTCTACGATTTTTATTTTATCCTTATCATTGTATCATAATTGAAAACTGTGTCAAATGTATTCCAACACAAAATTTAGTTCTGCAATATCTAGTCTAACTCTACAGCACCGGTATAAAGCTGATAATATCTTCCTCTTTTTGCCAGCAGTTCTTCGTGTGTTCCACGCTCAATAATCTCGCCCTGCTCCAATACCATAATGCAGTCAGCATTACGAACGGTAGATAATCGGTGGGCAATTACAAATGTTGTACGGTTTTTCATCAAGCGCTCCATTCCGTGGTCGATATGCATTTCGGTACGGGTATCGACAGAACTTGTTGCCTCATCCAGCACAAGAATCGGTGCCAGTGACAGAGCTGCACGGGCAATATTCAAAAGTTGGCGCTGCCCCTGACTTAAGTTTGTTCCATCTCCCTCAAGTACGGTATCGTAGCCGTCCTCAAGACGCATGATAAACGAATGAGCACTTGCCGTTTTCGCAGCCTGTTCTACTTCCTCATCCGTTGCATCCGGTCTTCCGTAGCGAATATTTTCACGCACGGTTCCACTGAACAAATGCGTATCCTGTAAAACCATCGCAATATTTTCACGGAGCAAACGGCGTTTATATTTTTTCACATCAATGCCGTCAATCGTAATTGTTCCTTCCTGAATATCATAAAAACGATTCAGTAAGTTTGTAATGGTCGTCTTCCCTGCACCGGTAGAACCAACAAATGCCACTTTCTGTCCGGCATGAGCATACAAGTTGATATCTTTTAAAATAACTTTATTTTCATCATAGCCAAAGTTTACGTGCTCCATAATCACTTCGCCCTTGACATCTTTCATTTCAACGGCATCTTCATCATCGGCTTGTTCCACATCCGCATCCATTACCGCAAATACACGCTCTGCACCGGCAAGTGCCGAGAAAATCGTATTTACCTGCATGGAAATTTCATTAATCGGGCGGCTGAACTGTCTGGAATAATTAACAAACACCGTCAGACCACCGATAGAAAGTCTTCCAAAATAACAAAGCAGACCACCAATTGCTGCCGTCAGACCATAGCAGACCTGACCGATATTTCCCATAACCGGTCCCATAATGCCGCCAAAAAACTGTGCTTTAATCTGTTTTTCACGAAGGTCATTGTTTAAATCTACAAATTCTTCCACTGCCTTGTCCTCGTGGCAGAAAACTTTTACAACCTTCTGACCGGTAACAGTCTCTTCAATGTAACCATTCAAATCACCAAGCGCACTCTGCTGTTCACGGTAATAACGGGAACTTCTTTTGGCAATACTTCCACCTGCCTTAACCATAACAGGAACCATGACAATGGTAAGAAGAGCAAGCCAGACATTTAAGCATATCATGATAATGGTTGTTCCGATAATACTGATTGCACCGGAAATCAACTGAATAACCGTATTATTTAATAATTCACCAATCATATCAATATCATTGGTAAACCGGCTCATAATATCTCCGGTTGCATTTGTGTCAAAATAGCGAACCGGCATATCCTGCAAATGGTCGAACAAATCTTTGCGGATACGAATCAGCGCACGCTGGGAAACACCAATCATAATACGCTGCTGCAAATAGTTTGCAAGCACTCCGACGCCGTAAATAACCAACATGGTAAGTACACCTTTCAAAAGTGTCCATGTACCATCTGCCAGCACTGTACTAAAATCTAAATTTTTATTCTTCAAAGAAGCAACTTGTAACGCCGTTTTGCCAAGCTGGTCAACAATCGGTTTTAACATATAAGAACCGGCTAATGTTGCTCCACTGAACACAAGCACAAAGACAAGTGCCAGTACAACAAGCATCTTATCTTTTCCCATATATTCAAGAAGTCTTTTAATGGTAGCACGTGATTCTTTTGGCTTGCCACCCATCATATGTCTCGGGCCGCCTGGTCCATGTTTTGGTCCCGGTCCCATGCCGCCATGTGGCTGATTTTTTGCCTGACTCATCCTGCCACCTCCTCTTTGCTTCTCTGTGAATAATAAATTTCCTGATATGTTTCACAGGATTCTAATAATTTTTTGTGCGTTCCCTGTCCAACAATCTGTCCTTCATCCATAACAAGAATCCGGTCAGCATCCTCAACAGAAGAAATACGCTGCGCAATAATCAATTTTGTTGTATCTTTTAAAGTCGTTGAAAAACTCTTCCGAATCTGTGCCTCAGTCGCTGTATCTACTGCACTGGTACTGTCATCCAAAATAAGGATTTTCGGTTTCTTAAGCAGTGCTCTCGCAATACAAAGACGCTGTTTTTGTCCACCGGAAACATTGACACCGCCCTGTCCAAGTTCACGGTCATATCCATCTGCGAACTCACTGACAAAGCCGTCTGCCTGTGCTGCCTTTGCAGCCTCTTTCACCTGTTCATCCGTTGCCTCTTCATCGCCCCAGCGGAGATTTTCCATAATACTGCCGGAAAACAGCGTATTTTTCTGAAGCACCATCGCAACGCCGTCACGCAGATGATTCAGTGAATACTCTTTTACATTCACGCCATCTACTAACACTTCCCCTTCATCACAGTCATACAGACGTGGAATCAGCTGCACAAGAGAACTTTTTCCGGAACCTGTCGAGCCGATAATACCAACCACTTCGCCCGGTTTCGCTGTAAAATTAATACTCTGCAAAACATTTTTCTTATGTTTTTTATAATAACGGAAGCAGACATTTTTAAATTCGATTTCACCGGATGTTACCAAGCGGTCTTTCTCAGATGCATTGTCATCATTTAAGTCAATGTCCGTATCTAGCACTTCCAAAATACGATGAGAAGATGCCATCGCACGAGAACCCTGAATCATAATCATGGAAACCATCATAAGCGACATCAGAATCTGCGTTACATAAGTAGTAAATGCTGTAAGGTTTCCAACCGGCATATCGCCAATCAAAATCTGCTGACCGCCAAACCAGACAACTGCCATAACCGTAAGGTTCATTGCTAATGTCATAATCGGCATTGTGAGAATTACAACCTTCATCGCACGAAGTGTTTTATCTTTTAATTCGTTGTTCGCACGGTCAAAGGTCTCTTTTTCAAAATCATCACGCACAAAAGATTTTACAACACGCTGGTTTGTGATATTTTCCTGGATTCTTGAATTGAGTCCGTCAATCTTTGTCTGCATCACGTCAAACCGCGGAAATGCAGTCTTCATAACAAACGCAAGTGCAATAATCAAAACCGGAATTACGACACAGAAAACCAGTGCCAGTTTCGCATTCATAAGAAATGCCATAATCAAACCACCAATTAACATACCAGGTGCACGCAAAAGCATACGAAGTCCCATACTCAAGACATTCTGAATATTCGTAATATCATTTGTTAATCGTGTTACTAAAGAACCGGTTGAAAATTTTTCGATATTGGCAAAGGAAAATTTCTGCACTTTTGCAAAAACATCTCTTCGCAAATCACCGGCAAAATTTACAGATGCCTTTACCGCAAAATAAGCACCAAGCACGCCACCCATCATCATAAGAAGAGCCGTTCCAATCATAGCTGCTCCTATCCCAATAATGTAAGCAGGTCCTTTTGCTGCCACCGTAACATCCTGCCCACATCCATAGTTAATAATCATAGACATTAATTTCGGCAGAATAATTTCGCCAAGCACTTCCACAATCATAAAGATTGGTCCAAGGATAAATGCTGACTTATAAGGAATTACATACTTTTTATACTGTTTCATTTTGTCCCTCCATCGCTGCATTTTTTAATCGTTCCATATTTTCGTAAATACGGTCAAAGTAATCACATAACTGTTCTTTTTCGCTTTCCGAGAATCCCACATACATTTGTTCATCTAACATATCAAAAAAGTCACAGCTTTCTTCTACCAATTTCCGCCCCTTTTCCGTCAATTCCACAAAATTGCGGCGGTTATCTTCTTCACGCATCTTTTGTGTAATGTATTCGGACTTTTTCAGCGCCTTCAGTGCAACGGCAACTGTCGCCGGCGAAATTTCCAAAAATTTAGCAAGTTCTACCTGCGATGCAAATGAATGTTTCGCAAGCGTCATCAGAAGACGATGTTGTGCTCTGTGAATCCCGGTTCCTTCCAGATTACACTCCAGCATCCTGCGATGCATCTGATTCATCACAATCATGCGGTGCGTAATATCACGGGAACGAATCTTCTTTTTTTTCTGTTCCTGCAAAGTTTTTCACCTCCAAATCATTCTATATCTAATCAATAGTCATTTAATCATTAGCATGCAAACTGTTAGCATCTTAATGTTTATACCAGATTTTTGTGCCAATGTCAATAACAAATGAAACTTTTCACATATTGTTCATAAAATATACTAATCTATGTCTAACGAGGATTTTTTATGGATTATGGCAAATTAAATATACACGTTGTGTCGGATAACTCAGGCTTTCCGATTCCTGATGCCACCGTGCAGATTACCTCAGAAAACGAACCGGAAAACATTATAGAGGAAGCTGTCACCAATAACGTGGGACAGTTAAATGACATTGAACTTGCCGCACCGCCGGTGGATTACAGCATGACCCCTTCTGCAAACAAACCGTATTCGGAATACACCATCACAATCTCCGCTTCCGGTTTTGAATCGGTCGAAATTAATGGAGCAGAAATTTTTTCCGGTGAGACAGCCATTCAGAACGCTTCTCTGCTTCCTCTTGCCACAGGCGAAACCGACAGTGCGGAACTTTTTGTCATTCCCGACCATACACTATGGGGCGATTACCCGCCAAAAATACCGGAAAGTGAAATCAAAACGGTGGAAGGAACCGGAGAAATTGTATTAAGCCGTGTTGTCATCCCGGAGTATGTTGTTGTTCATGATGGTCCCCCATCAGACACCCGTGCCAAAGATTATTATGTCCGGTATCGTGACTACATCAAAAATGTTGCAAGCAGTGAAATTTATTCCACCTGGCCGGAAGCAACCATCCGCGCCAATATCCTTGCTATCCAGTCATTTACCTTAAACCGTGTTTACACCGAATGGTATCGAAATAAGGGAAAAGATTTCACAATTACTTCCTCCACCGCCTACGACCACAAATTTGTTCCGGGGCGCAATGTTTTTGAAAATATATCCGCTATTGTGGATGAAATTTTCAGCGAATATCTTTCAAGACCAAATGTAGAGCAGCCAATTCTGACTCAGTACTGTGATGGAAAAAATGTCAGCTGCCCAAACTGGCTCAGCCAATGGGGTTCCAAGGCACTTGGCGACCAGGGATACACAGCCATCGAAATTCTCCGCAACTACTACGGCGATTCCATTTATATTAATTCCACCGATGAAATCTCCGGTATTCCATCCTCGTATCCAGGCTCGCCGCTCCGTGTGGGCGATTCCGGTGAAAAAGTACGCCAGATGCAGCGCCAGTTAAATGTTATATCGAACGCCTATCCGCTCATTCCAAAAATTGCAGAGGATGGCGTATTTGGTCCTGCTACAGAAGAAGCGGTTAAAACCTTTCAGCGAATTTTCGGTCTGACACAGGATGGCATTGTCGGATTCCGCACGTGGTATAAAATTTCTGAAATTTATGTCGGTGTAAGCCGCATTGCCGAATTAGTATAATACGAAGGTTGCACCCCCTCGTTTCTTTCGATATAATATTATTAATGATTGAAACAGGGGGTTTTTGTATGAAAAAAGACGGCTACTATTCATCCGGTGAGTTTGCCAAAATGGCAGACGTAACACTGCGGACCATCCGCTATTACGACAAACAGAATCTTTTAAAACCCTCTTATGTAAATGAACACGGGGCAAGATTTTATACTGACTCGGATTTTGTGAAACTGCAGCAAATTCTTCTGTTTAAGTTCCTTGGATTTTCTCTGTCCGAAATCCGCGACATGACATTAAACCACCCGGACCGACACGTTCTTTTGGACTCTCTTGATATCCAGCTCAAACTGGTAAAAGACCGCAGAGAGCAATTACAGTTGATGGAGCAGACCATCCAGACAACCGCTGACACCATCCGCCAGAAAAAAGAGGTGGACTGGAAACAGATGATGGATTTGATTCATATGACCTCCATGGAAAAAAGTTTAAAAAACCAATATCTGGATGCCTCTAATATTAACGCCAGAATTCATCTGCACGAATTATACAGCACGAATAAAAAGGGCTGGTTTCCTTGGATTTTTGAACAATGCCCTTTTAAAAAGGATATGAGTATTTTAGAAATTGGCTGCGGCGATGGCACTTTCTGGACAACCAACGAGGATAAACTTCCCCGTCGGCTTTCAGTTACCCTTACCGACATTTCAGAGGGAATGCTCCGCGACGCCAGAAGAAATCTCAAATCATGCTCCAACAGAGATTTTACCTATGTTGTGGCAGATGCTGCCCATCTGCCATTTGCTGACAGCCGGTTTGATCTCATACTTGCCAACCATGTGTTATTCTATTTAGACAATCCGATGGATGCACTAAAAGAAATCAAACGCGTCTTAAAACCAAACGGCGTGCTTATTGCCAGCACATACGGCGAACATCATATGGAAGAAGTCACAAGCCTCACCAGAGGATTTGACGAAAGAATCACCTTGGCTGCGGACAATTTATACCTTCATTTTGGAAAAGAAAATGGAGCCGCGATTCTATCTTCCTGCTTTCAAGACGTAACATGGATAGACTACGAGGATTCACTGTTTGTCACAGAGGCAGCTCCTTTGATTTCTTATATATTATCCTGCCACGGAAACCAGAACCGGTATTTGGCATCGCGTTACCGTGATTTCGCCTCTTATATTGAAAAACAGGTTGCTGGTGGATTCTCAATTACTAAAGATGCCGGTCTGTTTCGTGCCGTAAAAATGGATTCAGACTGCTGATTTATCTATTTTTTTCATTTTTTTCAAAAAAGTTCTTGCAGGTGACGTTACGTCATGTTATATGATATAGATATCAAATAAAACGGAGGTCACTATGAAAGGGATTATTTTAGCAGGAGGTTCCGGCACTCGCCTGTATCCTCTCACAACTGTAACAAGCAAACAACTTTTACCAATTTATGATAAACCAATGATTTATTACCCGCTTTCCGTGCTTATGAATGCCGGCATCCGGGATATCCTCATTATTTCCACGCCGCAGGATACACCGCGATTTGAAGAGCTCTTAAAGGATGGTTCCTCCTTTGGCATCCATTTATCCTATGCCGTACAGCCAAGTCCGGATGGTCTTGCACAAGCTTTTATCATCGGAGCAGATTTCATTGGCGATGACAGCGTAGCTATGGTTCTCGGTGATAATATTTTTGCCGGACATGGTTTGAAAAAGCGGTTAACGGCAGCCGTAGAAAATGCGGAAACCGGAAAAGGTGCAACCGTATTCGGCTATTATGTAGATGATCCGGAGCGTTTTGGTATTGTGGAATTTGACAAAGATGGAAAAGCTGTTTCGATTGAAGAAAAACCGGAAGTGCCTAAAAGCAATTACTGTGTAACCGGACTTTATTTCTACGATAATAAAGTTGTGGAATACGCAAAAGGTCTAACACCAAGTGCCAGAGGCGAACTTGAAATCACAGACTTAAACCGCATTTATCTGGAAAACAATGCTTTGAATGTGGAATTACTCGGACAGGGCTTTACCTGGCTTGATACCGGAACTCACGAAAGTCTTGTAGATGCAACAAATTTTGTAAAAACCGTAGAAACTCACCAGCACAGAAAAATTGCATGTCTGGAAGAAATTGCATACTTAAACGGCTGGATAAGTAAAGAAGATGTGATGGCGGTCTATGAAGTATTAAAGAAAAATCAATATGGACAGTATTTAAAAGATGTATTAGACGGAAAATATCTTGATGTACTGCGCTAGAGAAAAGGAGAACATTATGACTATTATCGTTACCGGCGGTGCCGGATTTATTGGAAGCAATTTTATTTTTCATATGTTAAAGAAGTACCCGGACTACCGCATCATCTGTTTAGACTGCCTGACTTATGCGGGAAATCTTTCCACACTCGCCCCTGTAATGGATAACAAAAATTTTCGTTTTGTAAAAGAGGATATTACAAACCGCGAGGGTGTTTATCGGTTATTTGAGGAAGAAAAACCAGATATTGTCGTAAACTTTGCCGCAGAAAGCCATGTGGATCGCTCCATTGAAAATCCAGAGGTCTTTTTGGATACAAACATCAAAGGAACTGCCGTTTTAATGGATGCCTGCCGCAAATATGGCATTACCCGATATCATCAGGTTTCCACTGACGAAGTTTACGGTGATTTACCGCTCGACAGACCGGACTTATTTTTCACGGAGGAAACTCCTATTCACACGAGCAGTCCGTACAGTTCCTCAAAAGCAGCCGCTGACCTTTTGGTTTTAGCTTACCACCGCACCTACGATTTGCCGGTTACCATCAGCCGCTGCTCGAACAACTATGGACCTTATCATTTCCCGGAAAAGCTGATTCCTCTTATGATTGCCAATGCGCTAAACGACAAACCTCTCCCGGTTTATGGCAAAGGCGAAAATGTCCGTGACTGGCTCTATGTGGAGGACCACTGCAAAGCCATCGATTTGATTATCCACAAAGGAAAAGTCGGTGAGGTTTATAACATTGGCGGTCACAATGAAATGAAAAATATTGACATTGTAAAAATTATATGCAAAGAGTTACACAAGCCGGAAAGTCTGATTACCTATGTGACAGACCGTAAGGGACACGACATGCGCTACGCCATCGACCCGACAAAAATACACAACGAACTTGGCTGGCTTCCGGAAACCAAATTTGCCGATGGAATTAAAAAGACCATTCAGTGGTATCTTGATAACAAAGACTGGTGGGAAGAAATTATTTCCGGCGAATACCAGAATTATTATGAAAAAATGTATGGCAATCGATAGGAGGTTTTTCAATGAAAATTCTTGTCACAGGAGTAAAAGGACAGCTTGGCTTTGATGTCGTAAATGAGTTAGAAAAAAGAGGACACACTGCCATCGGCGTTGACATTGAAGAAATGGATATTACCAATAAGGAAAGTGTAAATACTGTAATCCATGGTGCAAACCCGGACGGCGTGATTCACTGCGCTGCCTGGACTGCAGTGGATGCTGCCGAAGAGGAAAAAAACAAAGAAAAAGTCATGGCAGTCAATGCATCCGGCACACGCTATATCGCAGAAGTATGTAAAGATTCAGCCATCCCTATGATGTATATTTCCACCGATTATATCTTTGATGGACAAGGCAAAACACCTTGGACACCAGACCAGCAAAATTACGCACCGTTAAATGTATACGGTGCATCAAAACTTGCCGGTGAACAAGCAGTAAAAGAACTCCTCTCCGATTATTTCATTGTCCGCATTGCATGGGTTTTTGGCACTCATGGAAACAATTTCATTAAAACTATGTTGAATGTCGGCAAAACACATGACACACTAACCGTAGTAGACGACCAGATTGGTACGCCAACTTACACCTTTGACTTGGCAAGGCTCCTTGTTGATATGATAGAAACCAGAGAATACGGAATTTATCACGCAACAAATGAGGGCGGCTATATCAGCTGGTATGATTTTGCATGTGAAATCTTTCGTCAGGCTTCTGCACTTGGATATGACTGCTATGATGAAAATCATCTGACTGTAAAACCGGTGACAACCAAAGAATACGGTATATCGAAAGCAGTCCGTCCATTCAACAGCCGTCTTGACAAAAGCAAACTTGCTGCACATGGTTTTGTGCCGCTTCCGGATTGGAAAGATGCACTTAATAGATACTTAAAACAAACAAATATTTAGGAGGTCTTCTCATGGGACAGATACAAGTAGAAAAAAATGCAGGTGGAATCGAGGGACTCTGTGTCATCACACCAACTGTACACGGTGATGACCGCGGATATTTCATGGAAACCTATAACTTAAATGATATGAAAGAGGCAGGACTTGATTTGGACTTTGTTCAGGATAATCAGTCAAGTTCCGGCAAGGGTGTTCTGCGCGGACTTCATTATCAGAAAAATTTTCCACAGGGAAAACTCGTCCGTGTTATCCGTGGCTCGGTATTCGATGTTGCCGTCGATTTACGAAAAGGCAGTGAAACCTACGGCAAATGGTATGGACTTGAATTATCAGAGGAAAACAAAAAACAGTTTTATATTCCAAAGGGATTTGCCCATGGTTATCTCGTTCTTAGTGAATGGGCTGAATTTTGTTATAAATGTACCGACTTCTATCATCCGGGGGATGATGGCGGACTTGTTTGGAATGATCCTGCAATCGGTATCACATGGCCGGACGTCACAGGAGAATATCCGGGCAATGGCTCTTCTTCCGGTTACCACATGAGTGATGGCACACCGTTAAACATCTTAGAACGCGACGAAAACTGGCCAACACTTGCTAACTAATAAAAACAAAAAAGTAGAAATCTTCTCTGACACAAGAAGATTTCTACTTTTTCTTTATGCAATCTTATAAAATCTATACCAACACTTTTGAAAGAAAATCTTTCAGTCTCGGATTCTTTGGATGATTAAAAAACTCCTCCGGCGTAGCTTCCTCTAAGATTTTTCCATCGTCAATAAAGATTACCCGGTTTGCTACTTCCTTGGCAAATCCCATCTCATGAGTGACAATCACCATTGTCATTCCTTCATCTGCAAGACTCTTCAAAATAATCTTTTCCAAAGAAGTTCTCCGGGTCTTTCAGGCGCTCGTCATCCATAACGTAGCCCTTGATGA
>ENA-ORCP01000685-ORCP01000685.1-human-gut-metagenome-genome-assembly--contig:-NODE-685-length-30064-cov-4.541034_pt1 | contig 30064 bp, 26 predicted proteins | sample MGYA00242990_ERZ507991 | MGnify/ENA primary metagenome ERZ507991 (study PRJEB26167, sample SAMN06115496) | human gut metagenome | host: Homo sapiens | place: China:Henan | collected 2015-05-07 | study... | reverse complement strand
CAATATCTGAAAGATTATTTCACTTAAGTATCCAAATTTTTGACTGAAATTTTGCTAAATCTCATGCCCCAGCCCTGGCATTTGCATTATCTTTGTAATCAAAAATTGGATGATGGACTATATTAAAGCAATTGAAACGCGCCATTCGGTTAGGACCTACACGGAGCAGCCGCTGACGGAGAATCAGATTTCCGTGCTGCGCGAAGCGATCGCCGATGCATCAACGCCATTCGGCGGGAAAGTGAAAATTTTGCTTGCCCGCACAGCCGACGCCACTTTGCTAAAGCCTTCGACTTATGGCGTTATCCGCGGGGCTTCGGATTATCTGCTCATGTATCTTGCCGATGACCGACTCTCGCGGCTGTCAGGCGGCTACGCTCTTGAACAGGTGGTTCTGGCAGCCACTTCAATGGGGCTTGGCACTTGTTGGGTGGGAGGCACATTCTCAGCCGGAAGTTTCAACCACGCCTCCGAAGTTCCGGCCGGTTTGAGGCTTTCGATTGTCTGCCCGGTAGGAACGGCTGCGCCGAATCAGGGACTGCTACACAGAATAACCTCGGCAATTGCTCGCAGTCATACCCGAAAGCCGATGGAGCGACTTTTCTTTCAAGGCTCAATAGGCACGCCGTTACAGACTGATAGCCCTTTTTATGAGGCTCTTGAAATGATGAGGCTTGCTCCGTCATCGGTCAATTCTCAGCCTTGGCGAGCGATTGTCAGCACCGACAATTCCGGAGTGGTCTTTTATTCCACATCCATCAAACTCCTCAATGAGATTGATATGGGTATTGGGCTCTGTCATTTTGCCCTCGCTATGCAGGAACACAAGAAGCGGGGCCATTTTTCAATGACCCCGCTTGAAGGTGAGAGTCCCGAAGGGCTCTATTTCGTAGCTCGCTATCAATAAAATTTACGTATGCCCATTACTTCGCGAGCTTCGCGGAGAGTCTGTGAGGCATAATAGCGCGCGCGTTCGGCACCATCTTTGAGCACTTTACCTATGTACGCATCGTTGCCGCGCAGTTCCATGATGTGTTCACGGATTGGACGGGTTATTGCAAGAATATCTTCGGCAAGTTGCTTTTTGAGGTCGCCATAGCGAATTGAGCAATCAGCATAAGCGTCCTTAAAATGTTGAAGCGTTTCAGGCGATGACGTCAGTTCCATGAGTGAGAAAAGATTCTGGATAGGAAGCGACACGGGCGAATTAGGCTCTTTAGGGCCTTCATCCGTCATAGCACGCATCACTTTTTTGCGAAGCACCTTGTCGTCATCAATCAGATAAAGGCAGTTGCCTTCGCTCTTGCCCATTTTTCCTGAACCATCAAGTCCGGGAACCTTAACGGCTTTTTCGCCGAAATTGAAATTGGTAGGTTCAGGAAACATGTCGGTGTTATAGAATGAATTAAAGCGTCGGGCAAAGCGTCGGGTGAGCTCAAGATGCTGTTCCTGATCTTTGCCTACAGGAACTTTGTGGGCTTTCTGAATGAGAATATCCACCGCCATCAGTGTGGGATAGGTGAGCAAGCCGGCATTTACCCGTTTGTTTGATTCCGTGCCTATGATTTGACGCTCAATATTCTCCTCATCATCTTCTTCCGTACCGTTTGTTTTGATTCCGAGCGCTTTTCTGGCTTTGTCTTTGAAAGAAGCTGTGCGCATCAGCTCGCCTATACCCACATGCATGTTGAGTAGCAGATACAGTTCCGATACTTCGGGAACGTCGGACTGCACGAAAATTGTTGCTTTTTCCGGGTCGATACCGGCGGCAAGATATTCGGTAACGATATTTTTAACGTTGACATGCAGTTCTGCCGGATCAGGGTTGGTGGTGAGAGCATGCAGGTCGGCAATGAAGAAACGGCAGTCGTAGTCGTTTTGCATCCTGACAAAATTTCGGAGTGCTCCAAAATAATTACCGAGGTGAAGGTTACCGGTAGAACGGATGCCGCTAACCACAATTTCTTTTTGTTCCATATTCTTATATTACAGTTAAATTCTTTTTGTGTTAAGTCAAAATCTGTAGCCTATTAATGCTAAGAGTGAAAAATTGTGGACTGACGATTTGTCAATCTGGGTTTGCCGCGCCGAATTCTTCAGCCCGAATTGTGATTGAACGCCCACCATGAGATGAGGCCCGAAATTGAGCGATGACGCGAGATGCAGGCCAATGTCGCCGCGGTTGAACACATTGAAAAGAGTGCGCGGAGAGTGATAATAATCCGTCTTTACATTTTCAAGTTCCGGAACCAGTTCATCCATGGCGTTGATTTCGGCGCGATAAATCTGTTGGCGCTGGCGCCCTGCAAATCCATAGGCATAATACATTCCGAAATCAACGTTCCATCTCACACTGTAGGCCACATTGAAACGTGCGCTCATGAAGATTGGCACATTTATTGTAAAATTACGGTTGTTGACAAACACAGCATTCATACTTGAATTGTCAGCGTCCACAACAGTCAGGTCAATGTTGTAATGATTGAGCATAACATTGAGAGCCGTGCCAAAACCAAGGTAGTCCCTTATACCGAATACCGCCTTGGCTCCCAGCCCCCATGAATTGCCCATGTTGACATTGAGATTCTGTATTTGAGGAAAAATCTTTTGGTAATTCTGAGTTACAGAACTGCCACCGCCCAGCCCTTGCACTGTCACCTCTATCAACTTGTGTGCCGGGCCGAAATCAACAAAATTTTCTGCAGCCGACATCGGCTGCCACATGCTGAACAAAAACGTCAGCATCGTTACGGCTTTTAATGCCTTATTCTTGTGTTGCAATATTGTCATCACGTCTTATTGAATGCAGTGGTTACAATTTCGCCCCAAAGTTAATAAAATTTCCTGAATTAATTTTGCCATGCGGCACAGTTGACGTAACTTTGCTCCAAAATACCGAAAACATCAAAATGCAAGTATCACGTGAAAAAATCTGGCGCACTGCCAAGGACTACATTTTTATTAGCTTAGGAATTTTCATCTATGCATTCGGGTTTACCGCATTCATTTTTCAGGAAAAGGTGGTGATCGGAGGATTAGCAGGTATAGGTACAATTGTATTTTTCCTTACTGAGAAAATAGGCTTCGGCATACCGGTGGCAGTTACATCGTTCGTGTTAAATATGGTGCTGTTGGGATTTGCCTATAAGATAGTTGGCTCTCAATTTGTTAAAGGCACTATTTTTGGCGCTATTATGGTTTCGGTATTCATCGGTTTCCTTACGCCTCTGTTTGATGCTCCGCTTGTTCAGGGGCAGCCTTTTATGAATGTGATAATCGGTGGCCTTATGTGTGGTATTGGAGTCGGGATTTCGTTCACTCACAATGGCAGCACCGGCGGAACTGATATCGTGGCGGCTATGGTGGCGAAGAAATCCAATGTTACAGTAGGCCGAACTATGCTCTACACCGATATGGTGATTATATCCTCATCATATTTCCTTTCGCATCAGATTGACAAGGTGGTCTATGGATTCATTGTACTTGGAATCGCTTCCTTTATGGCTGACCTTATCATTAACACTAACCGTCAGGCAGTGCAGTTCATCATCTTCTCGCCTAAGTGGAATGAGATTGCAACAGCTATAAACAATGAGGCCAAGCGCGGTTGCACCGTGCTCAACGGAATGGGATGGTACTCTAAGCAGGAGATGAAAGTGCTTTTGGTCATGTGTCGCAAGATTGAGTCAGTAACTATTTTCCGCATCATAAAAAGCATTGATGAAAATGCATTCATATCACAAGCTAATGTCAACGGCGTTTACGGACAGGGATTTGATGCCATAAAGCTGAAAGTTGGCGGCAAAAGCAAAACCGAGAAATTGATGAAGGGCACTGACGCTCCTGCCTAAGAGAATCAATACGTTCATAACCTCCAACCGTTATTAAGCACTCTCAAAAATGGCCGACAATTATTTGGAGAAAAAGATGGAGGATTACAACCGGATGCGTCCTGCTCCGGCTAAAATCCGTCGTTCTCTTCCGCGCAGCAAGCAGGGATTGCTGGTTGAGACCGGCGAGCTGCGTATTCTTGTCAGCGACATTGACGCTGTCTGGGGAAGGTCATTGGTTGGCGCATTCCGAGAAAGCGGATGCAAGGTGGCTTTTATGTCGGCTGATTCGCGCAAAGGCACCAAGACGGCGCAGGCAACCGGGTCGTTGTTCTATCCGGCTCATAAGACCAATGAATCCGTTTTGCAGGCGCTTGATTATCTTGCATCGCATTGGGGCGGAATCGATGCCGTGATACTTACCCCTGTCGATAGCACGCTTGAATTGCCGGAGCGGATTACGAGAATTGTTATAGGGACCGAGGGTGTCATCCGTCAGGATTGCTCGGCCACGTATATAAATATATCTGATGAAAGCGTTGATATGGCGGCTCTTGGTCGGTTCTGTGTGTTTCTCTGTTCCGATTCGGGAAAAGGGTTGCGCGGTCAGTCGTTCCGGATGGCCGGAGCGTGATATTGGCCTTTATGTTCAGTGATTTTTCCGTATGCCACGCTGTGTTTGGGGCAGTGGTGATAGCATCCAAGGCACATTGCGCATCGTTCGCCCCACTGTGGTTGTCCATTCACGATTGAAACGTTTCCCATGGGACATGTGCGGGAGCATATTCCGCAACCGTTGCAGCTGTCGGTGTGATGAAACGGGCGCGGCGACGTGAGAAATTTCATGAAGATCGGATAAAGAATCCGAGTCTTTAGCCAAGGCATTTTGCCGCGAGTGATTTCACTTATTCGTGAATGGCATTTTATTGCGTGGGCCACATGGGTCACTCGGTCGGGCAAGCGTTTGAGTTTGTCAGCGGCAACAGTTTCGGGGTCAACGTTGAATCCGGGCAGAAGCACATAGGTGTTGGGCATTATGACCGTGAAAGCGCTTACGGCTTTCCAGCCTCGCCGCTCAATCTGCTTCTGCCACATCTTGTCGGTCAAGCCGGCGTCATCGCCGCAGGTGGACACCATGAAATGCTCCGTGGTATCGGCTCCCTTTATCTCAGACTTCGCTATAAAGTCAATGACTTCATGGGGCACTCCCCATGAATAGACCGGAAACATCCATATAACGCGTTTATGGCTTGTTACGTCCTGTTTCAGAGGAGTGTTGATGGTGATGCGCGTCACCCGTTCGCCAAGAATCTTTGAAAGATTCCCGGCAACGAGCAATGTATTTCCGCATCCTGAAAAGCAAAAAATCATTTTATTGTAACCTGGGTGGCGCCGAATCCGTATTCTCTGAACGATGCGTCCTGAATATCGTGGCCTTTGTAACGGTGATTCAGCTCTTTAAGAATGGCATTGCGCAGAACGCCTTCGCCTTTTCCATGGATAAATACAATTTTTTGCCCTTTGTTCTTTAGGTTCTCGTCCATTACGCGGCTGAACTCATCGACCTGCAGATTGAGCATGTCGGCATTGGAGAGACCGCGAGTGTTGTCAATCAGCGAGTTGATGTGAAGGTCAACCACAATCGTATTGTCGGCTTTGCGCTCGGCTTTGGTGCGCTTCTTCACTACGCGGCGCCGAGTGGTGTCCAAGGCTTTTTTGGCATTCATCGCAGCTTTGAGCTTGTTGCTGTCAACTACTATGGCGCGCCGTGGAGCATCGTTCGTCACAAGCTCAAGTGCCAATACATTTTTGTCAAAATAAATGTTTGACGTAAAGCAATGCAGTTTTGCGAACTTAGTGGTGTCGAGCGGTTCCTCAATGAATTGCGGCTGTTTTAGAGTGAAAGGTTTGTCGCGTTTGAAAGCAATGTACTGGATTGCCACACGGTCCATTTCCGGGAGGTCAGGGGTAGTAACTTCGCCAAGGAAAAGCTGGATGTTCGGTTCTACGATTCCGGCGTAACGAGTGGTCCATTTGTCTGATTCCTTGGCGCGAGTCATGTAAGCGAAGAACAGGAAATAGTTGGAATCGTTTACAAGATAGGTGTCGAATGTGGTGGTTGACAGTCTCTTTATGTCAGCCGGCTCATAGGCGAGCACAAGGTTAATCCGCTCGCCTTCGGGTGTCTCAACAACAGGCATAGTTTCAGGCTCCTCCGGTGCCGGGGCTGCCGGAGCAGAAAGCTTCGAAGGCGCAGCCGCTGCTGGCGTGGGCGCAGCAGCCTTGGCCGCAACAGCCGTATGCGCTTGGGAGGGAGCTTTAGGCGCAGAGCCTACCACTACGCATTCGCGTACCAATGCCGGTGTCTCAAATCCGTCCTCATCCTCAACGTATGCAATATTATCCTTTATCTTTGTTATGCGTCCGCCCCCAACAGAGTTGAGGAAGCGGACTATATCTCCTACTTTTGCCATATTTTTACTTTTTGCTGTCAATTTCCTTGAGCAGTTCATCAACGGCGGCTTTCAGCTGCGAATCAATGCCATTCACAGCATCGGCAGGATTGTTTGCCACTTTGATGTCGGGCTCAAGCTGATGGTTTTCAAGATAATGCCCCTCGGGGGTGCGCATGCCTATTACAGGAATGCCGAACACGAGTGAGGGATCCTGAAGCGTAACCCAGTTCACGCTGGTCATTGTGCCGGGAACAGGCATTCCGACGAGCTTGCCGAGACCCTGACGCTTGTAGACCCAAGGCGTGCCGTGGGCGTTGCTGTAGTTGGCTTCGCAAATGAGCATGATGCTCGGTTTGTTCCAACGGCGCGAAGGCATGTCGGTAGTGGGAACGCCATGCACATCCTGAGTGATGTAGGCTTTGCCGCTGAACAACACTTCAATGTCCTCATGCAGACGGCCACCGCCGTTCCAACGGGTATCGATTACGATACCTTCCTTATCGATATATTTGCCGAGCAGCTTGGCGTAAATCTTGCGGAAACTTTCATCATCCATGGCTTCGATATGTACGTAGCCAAGACGACCGCCTGACAGACTGTCAACATCGTGCTCGCGCTTTGCCACCCAACGACGGTAGAGAAGGTCGTTCATGGCGCCGCTCGAAACCGGCAGAACAACCTCTTCAGTCTCAGCTCCGGTTGGGGTTGTGAAGTTCACGAGTGTCTTTTTTCCTCGCATGTTGTTGAGAAGTTTCAGCGGGTCGGTCTCTTCAGTGAGTTTCACGCCGTTGATTGCAGTTATCACCGAGCCGGCTTTCATGGATGAATTGGCTTTGTCAAATGGGCCTCTCTTCACTATCTCGCTCACTTTCAGTCCGGGGCCGGTGAACGAAGCGTCGTAAATCAGTCCGAGCGAGGCCGTGGGATCATCAGCTCCGGAGCCGAAATAGCGTCCGCCAGTGTGCGAAACGTTCAGCTCACCGAGCAGTTCGCTCAGGAGGATTGCGAAGTCGGCATTGTTGTTGATGTGAGGCAGGAACCGGCGGTAGTTCTCATAAAGTCCGTCCCAGTCAACTCCGTTCATGTCAGGAGTATAGAAGCGCTCTTTCGCTTCATTGTACACGTAACGGAGCATGTATTCGCGCTCTTTGGCGGGGTCAATATCAAGGGTAGTGTTTATGCTTATGCCGGTGAGTTTGTCGCTCTTGGGGTTGAGTTTCTTAACGCTGGAACCTAAGAGGTAGATGTTACCGTCGTTATCCATTTCAAATCCGGCAGGTCCGGTGCCGAGCTTGCTCACAATGCGAGGTTCGCGTTTGCGAAGGTCCATTTTCCATAAGTCATAACCGTCCTCAAACTCCGAGAGATAATAGAGTGATTCGCCGTCCTTAGAAACAATAGCATCGGAAATAGATGATGAATTGGGAGTGAGGCGCACTGTGCGGTCTTCAAAGCCGTCAAGCTCCATCTCTATCTCGGCAAGTTGGTTCTCGGCTTTTTCTTCAGATGAGCTTTTGCTGTCCTTCTTCTTTTTCTTGTTCTTTTTGCTCTCAGGAGTTACGGTTACGTTGTTGAGTTTCTTCCCGCGTGATTTATCGGCCTCTTTCACAAGAGCATAGTCCTCCTCGCTGAGATTGAAGCGGTCAAACGCATCCTGATTCATGAAAGCTATCATCACATCGTAGTTCGAACCCCATGAAGCGTGATTGCGCATGCCATAGCGTTCCGAAAGGAAAATCAATGCGTTGCCGTCAAGTGCCCAGCGTGGATTCTCATCAAAATATCCGGTTTCGGTCACCTTGGTCATTTTGCCTGTTGAGGCGTTGATTATGGCGATGTCGCCGTAGGGATAATGATGGGGGTTCTGATAGTTGATGGCTATCCATTTGCTGTCAGGCGACCACAGAGCCTGAAATCCTTTTGTGCGGGTTGGATCTGTTTCGCCTGATGTCAGCTGGCGCACCTCTTTGGTTGCAAGGTCCATCACCATGAGCTTGTTACGGTCAAGAATGAATGCGAGCTGCTTGCCGTCGGGGGAGAGCGAAGGCTTTGTGCGGTCTTTGCCGTCGGGCTCAAATAGGGCAGTTTCGTTGATAATAGTGGCGTTGGAGAAGTTGGGATCATCCTTGCGGCCTATAGTGGCTTTGTAGATGTTGTATTTTCCGTCGCGTTCCGAAGTGTAGTAGAGTTCGCGCGAGTTTTTGCCCCATATAACATCCGATTCACCCTCCGGGGTGTGGGTAATCTGCTTTGTCGAGGAGTATTCGGCATCGGTAACGAAAACTTCGCCGCGGTTCACGAATGCGAGCTGCTTGCCGTCGGGCGAGATTGAACCTTCGCGGCCCGAGCTGACGCGTATGCGCCTTTCGGGGTTAGCTTCATCAATCTCAACTGTGACGTTGACTTTTTCAGGTGTTGAACCCGGCTTGAGCGTGTAAATTTCGCCATTGTAGCCGAATGCCAGGGTGCCATTGGAACCTTGCGAGAGGAAACGCACAGGGTGAGTGGGCAGCGATGTGAGCTGCTTGATGTCCTTGGGGCTGTTCAGCGGGAAGGAGAACACATTGAAAGGATTGCCGTTGCGCTCCGAGAGGAAGAATACGGTTGAGCCATCGGTTGAAACCACCGGATTGCGGTCCTCGCCTTCGCGATTGGTAATGTTGGTATGGGTGCCGTCGGATGCATTATAGCGCCATATGTCGCGAGTGACGGAACTCGTGTGATGCTTGCGCAGGGCGTCCTCCATTCCCTTCACATCTTCGTAAAGGAATGATTTTCCGTCCGTGAGATAGCTGATGCCGAGAGCAGGACTTGCAAGGACTTGATTGACGCGGCCTCCGGTAACGGGAACTTCATAAAGTTCCACAAGGCGTCCCGAGGGGAAGAGCACACTCGATGCGGGATCCTGGATTGCGGCCGAGAAAAGAACGTATTTTCCATCGGGAGTGAATCCTTCGGGCGTCTCGTTTGCAGAATTATAGGTGAGGCGAGTAGGAGTCCCACCGTCGCTACTCATTATATATATGTCTTTACCTCCGTTACGGTCGCTTGCAAAAGCTATCTGTTTGCCGTCGGGCGACCAAACGGGTGAACTTTCTATCGATTCGCGGGTCGTCAGCCGTCGGGCTTGGCCTCCGGCAGCGGCAACTTTATATATGTCACCCTGATAGGTGAATGCAATTTCTTTGCCGTCGGGCGATATTTTAACATCGCGCATCCACAACGGGGTGTTGGCGGCAGTAATGCCCATCGCTGCCATGCAGAGCGATATGGCTGCAGTCTTTCGGTATGTTTTCATCGATATGGAGTTATTGACCGGTTTTAAAATGTATATAATTATGCAAATTTACGAATTATTTCCTGAAATTTCATCTCAATTTCAATAAAAGGCGTAGCTTGCTGCTCAGCTTGGCAAAAAAATGATTAACTTTGCTACAAAAATTGTCAATTACGTTTCAACTCTGAAAAGTAAAGTAATGTATAGAACTAACACATGCGGAGAGCTCCGCTTAACTGATGCCGGCAAAACAGTCACTCTTGCCGGCTGGGTTCAGAGAAGCCGCAAAATGGGCGGCATGACATTCGTTGATATCCGTGACAGATACGGCATCACTCAGCTCGTTTTTAATTCTGAGACCAATGTGCCTCTCTTTGAGGCTGCCAACAAGCTCGGACGCGAATATGTTATCCAGGTAACCGGAACCGTTGAGGAGCGTTCAAACAAGAATCCACACCTTCCCACCGGTGATATCGAAATCATTGCCACTGACCTCAAAGTGCTCAACAAGAGCGAGGTGCCTCCATTCACTATAGAGGATGACACCGACGGCGGCGATGATCTCCGCATGAAATACCGTTATCTCGACCTGCGCCGTCCGGCAGTGCGCAAGAATCTTGAACTGCGTCACCGCATGGCCTTTGAGATTCGCCGTTATCTCGATGCCAAGGGATTTCTTGAAGTAGAGACTCCCGTGCTGATAAAGTCTACCCCCGAGGGAGCCCGCGACTTTGTTGTGCCCTCCCGCATGAATCCGGGACAGTTCTATGCACTCCCGCAGTCGCCGCAGACATTCAAACAGCTCCTTATGGTGAGCGGATTCGACCGTTATTTCCAGATTGTGAAATGCTTCCGCGATGAGGACCTTCGTGCCGACCGTCAGCCCGAGTTCACCCAAATTGACTGCGAAATGTCGTTTGTGACTCAGGAGGATGTGCTGAACATGTTCGAAGGACTCGTGAAGCACATATTCAAATATGTGAAGGATATTGATTTCACTGAACCTTTCCCCCGCATGACCTGGGCCGAGGCAATGCGCCTCTATGGCAGCGACAAACCCGATACCCGCTTTGGAATGCAGTTCGTTGAGCTGAAAGACCTTACTGAGGGAAGCGGATTCTCCGTGATGGATGAGGCCAAATATGTAGGAGCCATTGTAGCTCCCGGATGTGCAGGCTATACCCGCAAGCAGCTCGACAAGCTCACTGACTTTGTGAAGCGCCCGCAGGTGGGTGCCAAAGGCATGATGTGGGTGAAATATGAGGCCGATGGCTCAATCAAGAGTTCAGTGGGCAAGTTTTTCGCCGATGACCAGATTAAGAAATGGCTTGAACGCGGCGATGCCAAGCCCGGCGACCTCATGCTTATTCTTGCCGGCGACACAATGAAGACCCGCAAGCAGCTCTGCGAGCTTCGCCTTGAGATGGGTTCGCAGCTCGGTCTGCGCGATCCGCAGAAGTTCTCATGCCTTTGGGTGATTGATTTCCCCCTCTTTGAGTGGGATGATGAAACCCAGCGTTATTACGCTATGCACCATCCGTTCACCTCGCCCAACCCCGATGACATTGACCTCCTGGACTCTGATACCGGCGCAGTGCGCGCTACGGCCTACGATATGGTGGTCAACGGCAACGAGCTTGGGGGTGGTTCAATCCGTATCCATGATTCTGAACTTCAGGACAAAATGTTCCGCCTGCTCGGTCTTTCAGAGGAGGAAGCTCGCTACAAATTCGGCTTCCTGATGAATGCCTTCAAGTTCGGTGCACCCCCTCACGGAGGTCTTGCCTTCGGCTTTGACCGCTTCGTTTCAATCCTTGCAGGCCTTGATTCAATCCGCGATGTCATTGCATTCCCCAAAAACAATGCCGGTCGCGACATGATGATTGACGCTCCCTCTGAAATTGATGATTCTCAACTTGAAGAGCTCTCAATCAAGATTGACCTTGACAAAGTGAAATGATTATAGGCAACATTGTAAACGCTATAGAGTCATTTGCCCCTCCCGCCCTGCAGGAGGGGTATGACAATAGCGGCCTGATTATTGGTAACCGCAACGAGGAGTGCACCGGAGCCCTCATCACTGTCGATGTTACTCCTGCTGTGGTGGAGGAAGCCAAATCGCTTGGTTTCAACCTCATTGTTGCTCACCATCCGCTTATTTTCAAGGGGCTGAAAAGGCTCAACGGCTCAACGCCACAGGAAATCGCTGTCATTGAGGCCGTGCGCACCGGAATTGCCGTCTATGCCTGCCACACGTCGCTCGACTCCGCTCCCGGAGGCGTCTCTCAGGAAATGGCCCGCATGCTCGGAATGGAAAATGTTGAGCCCCTTGATTCTCCAACCGATAAACTGCTTAAACTTCAGGTATTTGTGCCTGATGACTGCGTGGATGAGGTGAGTATGGCTCTTTTTGATGCCGGAGCCGGTCAGATAGGTAACTACGATTCTTGTGCCTATTCGGTTAAGGGCACAGGCTCGTTCCGCGCTCTTTCCGGAGCCAATCCGTATGTGGGCGCAGTGGGTGAGGTACATACAGAGAATGAGACCGCAGTCCAAATGGTGCTCCCAGCGTGGCGTCGCCGTCAGGTTGAGGTAGCTCTGCGCCAGGTACATCCTTATGAGGAGCCGGCTTATGAGTTCGTGAGTCTCATCAACGCACGCCCCATGACCGGCCTTGGAGCCATTGGCAATCTGTCCGAGCCTATGACCATGGAGCAGTTCGTGGCAAAAGTGAAACATACGTTTGATTCGCCCGTGGCTCGCTGCAATAATTTCCCTGGTGATTTCCTAATTCGCCGGGTAGCCCTCTGCGGAGGTTCAGGAGCGAGTCTCATTCCATTGGCTATGGCTAAGGGGGCTACGGCCATGCTCACATCCGATGTAAAGTATCATGACTTCGTTGATACCCCTGCTTCGAGCTTCCTGATAGTGGATATTGGCCATCATGAAAGCGAAAATTGCAGTAAAAGAATTATTTTTGATATTATTTCAGAAAAATTTCCTAACTTTGCACTCCGGTACTCCAGTGCCGACGTTAATCCGATAAAATATTTGTAAGCATTATTTATGGCTACCACTGATAAAAGCAAATCAGAACAGACTCTTTCAGTTGAATCGCGCCTCAAATCGCTCTACGAATTGCAGACCATTCTTTCACAGATTGACCGCATACGTACAGTCAGAGGCGAGCTTCCTCTTGAAGTGAGCGATCTTGAGGACAGCATTGAAGGCTTGAACACCCGCATTGCCAACTATCGTCAGGAAATTGAAGAACTTCGCAAGAAAACGCTCGTTGAAAAAGAAAAAATCAATGAGTCTCAGGCCAAAATATCAACCTACAAGACTCAGCTCGATAACGTGCGTAACAACCGTGAATTTGACCTTCTTTCAAAAGAAATCGAATTCCAGACTCTTGAGATAGAACTTTCTGAAAAGCACATCAATGAGTATGCGCGCGCTATTGACAACAAGACAGCCGACATAGCCGCAACGGAGGAGACTCTTTCTGACCAGCACCACATTCTCAAAGAGAAGAAAACCGAACTTGAAGAAATCGTTTCTGAAACCAAGCAGGATGAGGAGCGTTTGCGTGAACAAGCCAAAGCGCTTGAGCCTAAAGTGGATGCCCGCACGCTGGCTGCATTCAAGCGCATCCGTAAGAATGCACGCAACGGTCTCGGCATAGTCTACATCCAGCGTAATGCTTGTGGAGGTTGCTTCAACCGCATTCCGCCGCAGAAGCAGATGGAAATCAAGATGCACAAAAAAATTATTGTCTGCGAGTACTGCGGACGAATTATGATTGCCCCCGAACTCGCGGGAGTGGAATAAATATAACTTTGACGGCCCGGTGTTTCTCAACCAGAAAAATCCGGGCCTCACATGCGGTAGTAGCTCAGTTGGTAGAGCATCAGCTTCCCAAGCTGAGGGTCGCGGGTTCGAGCCCCGTTTACCGCTCCCACAGAAAAATCTGACAGTCGGCATTTGCTGATTGTCAGATTTTTTTTTGGGTGCTTTGTTGGCTCTTGAATGTCAAAGTGTAGGGTTGGGAATCACAATACCGTTACAAATGGTAAAATAGTGTCGCTGTAGCCCCAATGATAACAATTTTTTTCGTATCTTTGTGAATGATTCATATAGCCAAGGAGTTGGCATTCAGAATCGACATAACGAAAGGTGTTATTGAATTTTATCTTCTAAAGTCAAACTTCGCAACTTTGATAATCAGCATGAAGATGAGATTGGCAATAGCACTTGCATCGGTTGCTTATACACTGCCGTGATTGGCGGATTATATAGCAAAATCGGTGTGGGGCTATTGTTTTATCCATGCTGAGGGTAATGCGAAGACCTGACTTTAGGATAAAACAAGATACAATCCTCACACCCTTATTTATTTGTTTATAATAGATAGTATGGGACACTATATTGTTGGGATTCTTTTCGTTAATGGCTGCGGCCAAGGGTTCATTGCCAGAAAGCGAACCTATTCTTAAGCGTAAACTGTACTCAATAATTTTATGGCTCTTTTAAATTCTCTTCCCGACTATTATTTCCCCGTAAAATTCACTCACAGTGGATATGACGTTAAAACAGAGAAATCTTCCGTCGGATATACTGTCACTTATAAACCGGTTGACCCGCTCTATGGCGAAAAGTGTTATCTTGTTGGAATGCTTTCCGAGCAGGATTACAAGGACTATGTAGATCTGGCTTCGGCATATGTGAGTTTGCTCGCTCTTCCTCAGGTGGTCACAGAAAAGATTGAACCACGTAATATGTTCTTGGGTGGAATGTTTAGTGCTAAGGCAAGGCTGGATCGCATGATACGTCGTGTGCGGAAACATATCGATGCCTACTTGCCGTCACTTGCAAAACTTGATTTCAATGATTACATTACGTTTCTTGAGGACCACGGGTTGCGAAATGAGATTGTGAAATCAATAAAATATGTCAACAAGAAATACACATTTTGATCATCTCTTTTATTGAAGTGATTCCACAAAGGGGTTGCGTAAGGCTGCTTTGTGGAATTTTTAGTTATGAAAAAGAGGAGCAGCCGGCGTATGTTAAAAATAAACCGAATACTCCTCTTTTTTATAAGAATGCCACATCAAAGGATGCGATGAAACTCCGAACGACAGGATTTGAGTGCTCGCCAGCCTTTGTAATCCGCCTGGGCGAAATCGATTAGATTTCCACCGCCCTCCCGGGGGAGGGATGGGGCCCGCCATTGGTAAGCTAAGCTTGTCTCGGTATTTCATTAAAATTTGATGAGTTTCCCAATCTACTTTGATGTGGCGAATAAGTTTGTCAATGTTCTTGTCGGAATCTCTCTGTTCCGTTTATTATGATAACGCAAAGTTAACTCATGGAGTTTGATTTTGCAAGCATTTATTAGAAAAAATAATGGTGAAATAATAAGCTGTTTTGATGCATTCTCATAACTTTCTGAATCTCAACACAGACATGATTTGCTCCCGGAATTTGCATAAAATTTTGTAGTTTTGTGCAACTTTTCCAATGAGGCTTGCGTCTAAGTAACAAACCAAATTCTACATTTCAATGCAAATCTCAGACAAGGCTATGATAAGCCTCAGAGACATAAATAAAACGTATCCGGGCGCAGTCCCGCTCCATGTGCTCAAAGGCATTAATCTTGATGTGATGCAGGGCGAGCTGGTTTCAATCATGGGTGCGTCAGGCTCTGGAAAATCCACACTGCTTAATATCCTTGGCATTCTTGACAATTATGACACCGGCGAATACTATCTTGACGGCACCCTCATTAAGGATTTGAGCGAGAATAGAGCTGCCGAGTTGCGAAACCGTATGATAGGATTCGTGTTTCAGTCATTCAACCTCATCAGTTATAAGAATGCGGTTGAAAATGTTGCACTTCCGCTTTTCTATCAGGGTGTGTCGCGACGCAAACGTAATGCGCTTGCCATGGAACAGCTTGAGCGCATGGGGCTGGCCGATCGTGCCCATCATCTTCCCGGTGAGATGAGCGGTGGACAGAAACAGCGTGTGGCAATTGCGCGTGCGCTAATCACAAATCCCTCCATCATACTCGCCGATGAACCAACCGGCGCCCTTGACTCAAAAACATCCCGCGACGTTATGGCTACTTTCAGGCAGCTTAACGATGAGGGAATGACAATTCTTATTGTGACCCACGATCCAGGTGTGGGCGAGCAAACCGACAGGATAATCCGTATTTCCGACGGTTTGATTCTGCCCGATGGCAATAACATTATTACAACCCCCGAAGTAAATGTTTGATCTTTTCAGAGAAATATTTCAGACACTGCGCAATAACCGCACGCGTACATTCCTCACGGGGTTGGCCGTGGCCTGGGGCATTTTCATGCTCATTGTGTTGCTCGGTATGAGCCGGGGCGTAACCAATGCTTTTACCTCGCGTGTGACCATTGACAATTCCCGTTCGATTAGCGTTTATGGCGGATATACGACTAAAGCTTATCGCGGATACAAAGAGGGTAGGTCTATTGAACCCGAGAATGGAGATATAACTACCATTAAGCGCGATAACCGAACTAACGTGGAAGAGGTTGCTGCCGCCAAATATATCGATACAGCAGTGGTTTCCACTTCCCGCGACTTTGTCAGTGGCGGCATCTACGGGCATTATCCGGCCGAATTGGAGAAGGCGCGTCTGAAAATGCAGAGCGGTCGCTTCCTCAATCAGCTCGACCTTGACCGGAAGCGTCGCGTCATAGTGCTTTCTGAGCAGACTGCCCGGACTCTTTTTGGCGAAAAAGTCAATCCTGTCGGACAGCGCGTCAATGCGCTGGGACTTTCATGGCTGGTGGTTGGTGTCTATAGCCATGACTGGGAGAAAAACAGCTACGTTCCTTATACAACAGCCATGCTCCTGTCAGGCAATGATGACAAGGTTTCCGACTTGTATGTGAAGATAAAAAACGTTGAAACTGAAGCCGATGGTATAGCAGTTGAGGAGGCTGTGCGTGGCACAATGGCTCGTGCTCATGATTTTGACCCGGAAGACAATAGCGCAATACATATATGGAACCGTTTCACTTCCTATCTTACCCAGATGACAGCGATGAACATACTCAACGTGGCTGTGTGGCTGATAGGTGTTTTCACTCTATTGTCGGGCATAGTGGGGGTGAGCAACATAATGTTCGTTTCGGTCCGTGAACGCACTCATGAAATAGGCATTCGCCGTGCCATAGGCGCCAAGCCTCGTTCAATCCTAACGCAGATTGTGGCTGAGAGCGTGGTGATAACTACACTGTTCGGCTATATAGGCATTGTGCTCGGAATGCTTGTGACGGGTACCATAGATTACCTTTCGCGCGGAGTGGAATTCCTTGTGAACCCTACTGTCAATCTTTCCATAGCGGTGAAAGTAACGGTTGTGCTCATAGTGGCGGGCGCATTAGCCGGTCTTTTCCCGGCTATAAAAGCAACAAAAGTTAAACCTGTTGAAGCTCTCCGGGATGAATAAGATGAAGAATCCAATATTCGACATAGACAATTGGCGTGAAATCGGAGCCACGCTTGCGCGTAACAAAACGCGCACTTTCCTTACGGCGTTTGGTATTTTCTGGGGCACCGCCATGCTTGCAATGCTTTGGGGCGGGGCTTCAGGCCTTGAGGGTATGATGAAACGTAATTTCAATGGCTTTGCAACGAATATCGGTGGCCTTTTCCCTTCACGCACAACCAAACCCTATGGCGGGTTCAAAAAAGGAATGGAATGGAGCCTCAATGATGAGGATGTCACACATTTCCGCCGTATGTGTCCCATACTTGAGTATTCATCGACTCTTACTTTCAATGTCGCAACCCTGAAATATGGTTCCAAATCATGTTCAGGCCAGGTGCAGGGCGTGGAGGGAGACTATTTCAAAATGCAGATACCGATTGTGTTGGAAGGACGTGTTATCAACAGCAGCGATGTCAGCGGCACACGCAAGGTAGCTGCAATCGGGAAAAACCTTGCTTCCGAGCTCTTCGGGTCAGAGTCGGCCACGGGGAAATATGTGGCAGTTAACGGCATATACTTTCAGATTATAGGAGTTATTGGGCAGCAGAGCGAGGCTTCGCTCGGTGGCAGGCTGGATGATGCTGTGGTCATTCCTTCGACAACCATGCGTCGCGCTTACAATATGGGTACCGACGTTGGCGGAATTATCTTTACTGCCGCGCCCGGACACACACCCACTCAGGCTAAATCCTGGCTCTGGAGAGCCATAACTTCCAATCACCCGATTGACCCTACGGATGATAAGGCGGTATGGTTCATGGATATTTCAGAAAATTTTGCCATGGTCGACAACCTTTTTCTCGGTATTTCATTGCTCGCTCTGTTCGTAGGTGCCGGAACTCTTATGGCCGGCGTAATAGGTGTGGGGAACATAATGTGGATCATAGTCAAGGAGCGTACTCAGGAAATAGGCATTCGGCGTGCAATAGGAGCCAAACCTTCCGATGTTATTGTTCAGATATTGACCGAAAGTATAACCCTTACAGTCATTGCAGGCGTGGCCGGAGTGAGCTTTGCCACTCTTGTGCTGGCCGTGGCCGAACACCTGACCTATGACCCCATGCTCGGCTCGGCTCATTTTGAGTTGCATTTCAGCGATGCCGTGATTATAGTGGTGGCCTTCCTTGTGCTCGGAACACTCGCCGGCATGGTTCCGGCTCTGAAAGCAATGCGAATAAAGCCAATCGAGGCTTTGAACGATAAATAAGATAAACAATTTAAGAAACATATATCACTGCTTGTCAAAATGAAAAAGTTTTTCAGAATCTTCCTGTGGATAATAGTGGCGGCTGTCTTTGTTGGCACTTTTGTGTTCCTCTATCTCAACTCCCGCCCCAAAGATGTGAAGTATGAAATCGTTGGCCCTACCGTAGGTAATATTGAACGTTCGGCTGTGCTTACCGGAACAGTTGAACCGCGAGATGAAATAGACATCAAACCGCAGATTTCGGGTATCATAACGCAGATAAACGTTGAGGCTGGAGATATGGTTAAAGCCGGCGATGTAATTGCCGTCATAAAGGTGATTCCTGATGCGCAGCAACTTTCATCGGCCGAGAACCGGCTAAATCTTGCTAAGATAAATCTTCAGGATGTTGAGACACGCCATAAACGCAATGCAAGCCTCTATGAACGTAAGGTCATAGCCCGTGAGGAATATGAGGCGACTCTTGCCGAATTGTCGCGTGCGCGTGAAGAGGTGGCTTCGGCTGCTGATGCGGTCACTATTGTGCGTAACGGAGTCTCGCAGTACAATGCATCGGAAGCAAACACTCAGGTTCGTGCAACCGCTTCGGGACTTGTGCTTGATGTGCCTGTGAAGGTAGGTACCTCAGTGATACAGGCCAATACGTTCAACGATGGGACGACGATTGCCACTGTAGCCGATATGAGCAATCTCATTTTCAAAGGCACTGTTGATGAAACCGAAGTGGGTTCGCTCTCCGTGGGGATGCCTATGGTGATAACTGTGGGCGCGGTGCCGGATTTCTCGGCTACGGCTACTATAGAGTACATCTCGCCTAAAGGAACGTCCACCAATGGTGCCAACACCTTTGAAATAAAGGCGGCTCTTGAAGCCGATCCGGCGGTGGAGCTCCGTGCCGGTTACAGTGCCAATGCAGCTGTGACCTTAAACAAGAGCGGGAGCGTCCTCAGGGTTTCAGAAAGCATAGTTGAGTTCGCCGGTGACTCCACTTTTGTTTACTGCCTTGTTGACTCAGTGCCCGTACAGAGTTTCAAGCGCACTCCCATAGTCACAGGAGTAAGCGACGGCCTGAATATTGAAGTCAAATCAGGTATAGACAAGAAATCGCGTTTGCGTGGTAAAGAAATTCAGGAATCAAAATAAGATAACAGGGAATATGAAAAGAATTGTTACAGTTGCCGCCTTAGTTTCTGTGGCAACAAACATGAGTGCACAGGGCTGGAGCCTTGACAGCTGCATTAATTATGCGGTTTCGCATAACATCACAGTTAAATCGCGCCAGCTTGACCGATATTCAGCCGAACTTGATGTTACGGAGGCCAAAGATGCCTTTCTGCCCAAAGCTCAGGCCGATGTTTCGCAATCGTTCAACTTCGGGCGTGGTCTCACTTCAGAGAATACCTACGCTGACCGTAACACGTCCCAGACAGGCTGGAGTGTAGGGGTCAACGTTCCGCTGTTCCAGGGACTTTCGGCAGTGCGCCGCCTTGATTATTCGCGAGCCAATCTCAAGGCAATAGCCGAACAGTGCGAGGTTGCCAAGGACAATATAACCCTTCAGGTCATTTCGCAGTATCTTCAGGTGCTTTATAGCGGAGAGGTGCTTGATGTAGCAGCCGAGCAGGAGCGTATGTCGCATGTGCAGCTTGAGCGTACTTCGGTACTTGTCGAGGAAGGGAAATTGCCGGAACTTGATCTGACACAGGCAAAATCACAGCTTGCACAGGACCATTTCACCACCGTGAATGCTGACAATGATCGCCGTCTGGCACTTCTGGAGCTTTCCCAGCTCCTGCAGCTTCCTTCGGTAGATGGTTTTGATGTCCTGCCTCTTGATTCACCTGAACAGAAACTGCTGTCAGTCAATGATGTTTATGATAACGCATTGGAACATAATCACTCTATTCGCGCTGCCCGGCTTTCAATTGATGCTGCTTCACAAAGCATCCGTCTCGCCAAAACTGGTTACCTTCCCACACTCTCGTTCAATGCCGGAATAGGAAGCAATTATTATAAGGTGAGCGGAGTGCCCAACAGTTCGTTCACCCGGCAGATGCGTGATAATTTCAACACCTATCTTGGATTTACCCTCTCCGTGCCGCTGTTTGACGCTTTTGCTACCCGTAATGCCGTGCGGAAAGCAAATGTTTCCCTTCATACCGCCAATCTTCAGCTTGAGGACACGCGCAGTAATCTTTACAAAGCCATTCAGCAGGCCTACCGCCAGGCTTCGGCCGCTGCAGAGCGTCTTCAGGCCAGCTTAACGGCTGAATCTGCTACGCGCGAGGCGCTTGACGCAATGGAAGTTAAATATGAATTCGGGCGCGCCAACGCAACGGAGCTCGAGCAGACACGGTCCGACTACATCCGTGCTCGGCTCCAGACGGTTCAGGCTCGTTATGAATCGCTTCTGCGTCAGCGAATACTTGAATTTTACAACCGCCAAAATTGATGGCGGTTGAATAACTTGTCACAATTTTGTTGCAATTTTGAGGGATAATGCATATCTTTGCACGTGTTATATAACATAGTTTTGCAACGTTAGCATGATTAAAAAAGCCCTTGAGCAAGTTATAAGCGAGGATTTCTCTGATATTTGGTCGGTTCTTTCCGGTGATGAGAAACGTATGGTGACTGACGTTTTTGAAATTCATCATTTCAAAAAGAATCAGATTATATATGCTGAACGCGACAAGCCCGAGTATCTTTTTGCGCTTCTCAAAGGCAAAGCAAAACTTTATAAAGATGGAGTAGGAGGCCGCCAGCAGATTCTGCGATTGATAAGTCCGGTGCAATATTTCGGTTACAGGGCCTATTTCGCACGTGAAGAATATGTTCACACTGCCGTAACTATGGAGGCGTCGGAAGTAGGGCTGCTGCCCCTTTCGGTTGTGAAGACTCTGATTGAACAGAACAAGGGTGTCATGTGGTTTTTTCTACATGAACTCTCTCGCAATCTCGGTAGTGCCGACACCCGTACAGTGAATCTGACGCAGAAGCATATACGAGGCCGTTTGGCCGAGGCGCTTATGGTGCTTCGCGAACAGTACGGTTATGAGGAAGACGGTGTGACGTTGCGCATGTATATGTCGCGCGAGGATTTGGCCAATTTCTCAAACATGACCACTTCCAATGCCATCCGCACCCTCACGGCGTTTGTCAATGAGCGTCTGATAGTTGTCGACGGACGTCAGATTAAAATTACTAATGAGCCCCAACTGCTAAAAATCAGCAAATACGGCTAACCTATCTTTTCCACTTGTGAAGCAATGAATATCCCCGAAATAGTTGCGCGAATAGAAACCCTCCCGGGCATCAAGGAGCTTAATTCCATGCAAAAGCGCACAATTGAATCTGATGCGCGGAACTTAGTGTTGATTGCGCCTACCGGATCCGGCAAAACCATAGCTTTCGGCGGACGATTGTTGCGCGTTTTGCGTCGGCCCGGCTCCGGGTTAGGAGCTGTGGTGATTGCACCCTCGCGTGAACTGGTCATGCAGATTTCATCCGTTCTCAGGCAGCTGTCAAAAGGTTATAAAACAGTTGCGCTCTACGGAGGCCATTCCATGGCCGATGAGATTAATTCACTCCAGCCCTTACCCGATATAATTGTGGCCACCCCTGGCCGCTTTCTTGACCACCTTCAGCGTGGCAATATTTCGGTTGGGTGCTTGCCAATGTTTGTGCTTGATGAGTATGACAAATCGTTGCAGCTTGGGTTTGAAGGTGAGATGAAGCGCATAGCCTCGCGTGTGAATGTACGTGAAAAAGTTACTCTGACATCCGCGACAATGCTTCCGGGCCTGCCTGAATATCTCCGTATTTCCGATGCCGAAATCATTGATGAAACATCATCCGACGTGGCCGACGGAACGCTTGAAGTGGTTCATGTGGAAAGCTTCAGCCGCGACAAACTCGATTCACTGTCATCCTTGCTCCGAACATTTACTCCTGAAGCGCGCACAATTGTGTTTGTCAATCATCGTGAGAGCGCCGAGCGCGTGGCCCAAAGGTTAAAACGTGATGGGTTCTCGGTAGTGCTGTATCACGGTGCCCTTGATCAGTTGCAGCGTCAGATGGCGATTGATCTTTTTGCCAACGGTACCGCACCCATAATGGTTGCCACAGATCTTGCTGCCAGAGGACTTGACATACCCGAAGTGGAGAATGTGGTTCATTACCATCTGCCTGTCGATGTGCAGGCTTGGACACACCGCAACGGCCGCACTGCTCGCCAGAAAGCCTCTGGAACAGCGTTTGTTCTGACATCTGAAGCCGATACAATTCCTGATTACATGGAATGGGAACGCGACTATCAGCCGCCTCTTTCCGAGAATAATCCGGCTCGCGTTGCCTTGACAACTATTTATTTTTCAGCAGGAAAGAAGGAGAAAATTTCGCGCGGCGACATTGTAGGATTCATTATAGCCAATTCTGATATAAAGGCCTCACAAATAGGAAAGATTGCGGTTCATGACCATTATTCAGTATGTGCTGTTCCTGTTGCCGGAATTAGCGCGGTTGTTGCGCGGCTCAATTCGGCTCGGCTCAAAGGGAAAAAAGTGAAGATTTCGCAAGTGAAAATCTGAGATTGACAGTGCACATTGAGGGCATAAATGTGCCAATGGTTAAGGATTTGTTAAAAAGAGACTGACAAACTATTTTTTTATTATATTTGCATTTAGTTACTCCGAACCGAATTCGGAGGAGTCACTCTTTTAAAGAATCAGAAAACACTCTAAAAACTATGGCAAAAGTAATAGGAGCCGTTGACATAAACAGTGAGCGTTGCAAAGGGTGCAATCTCTGCGTTGTTGCTTGTCCCACTGATGTGTTGGCTCTTCAATCCAAAGAGGTCAATGACCGTGGCTATCGTTTCGCGTATACACTCAACCCCGACAATTGCATAGGATGCGCCTCGTGCGCGCTCGTATGTCCCGATGCCTGCATTGAGGTTTACCGCGTTGTAGAAAAATGAAATAGAATTTATAAACAAAATCAAACGGAGAGATTTGCCGTGACTTAATGATGTCCGTCACATCTCTCTTCCCCATCTCAATATGAAAGAAGAAGTAACCTTGATGAAAGGTAACGAAGCAATCGCTCACGCAGCAATCAGATATGGCGCCGACGGTTACTTTGGCTACCCTATCACCCCGCAGAGTGAAGTCCTTGAGACTCTGGAGGCTTTAATGCCTTGGGAAACAACCGGCATGGTAGTGCTTCAGGCTGAAAGCGAAGTTGCGTCAATAAATATGGTTTATGGCGGAGCTGCAACAGGCAAAGCTGTGATGACATCTTCATCAAGCCCGGGCATTTCGCTAATGCAGGAGGGAATGTCATACATAGCTGCCAGCGAACTCCCGGCCTTGGTGGTCAATGTTATGCGTGGAGGCCCCGGACTGGGAACCATCCACCCCTCCCAGAGCGATTATTTTCAAGCAACAAAGGGAGGCGGCCATGGCGACTACCACTATATTGTGCTTGCCCCGGCAACAGTGCAGGAAATGGCCGATTTTGTAGGGCTCGGTTTTGATCTTGCATTCAAATATCGCACGCCCGCTCTACTCCTTGCCGACGGCATTGTTGGGCAGATGATGGAAAAGGTTGTTCTACCACCGTTCCGTCCCCGCCGCACAGCTGAGGAAATCAAGCGGCAGTGTCCTTGGGCTGCCGATGGCGATAGCCGTGGCCGCAAGCCCAACGTTATCACCTCGCTTGAACTTGACAGCTATCAGATGGAGAAAAACAACGAGCGTTTCCAGCGCACCTATCGCCTCATTGAACAGAACGAGGTCCGCTATAAGGAGTATTACACCGAAGATGCCGAATATCTGATGGTCGCTTTCGGTTCCATTGCCCGAATTTGCCTGAAAGCCATTGAGGATGCGCGTAAGCAGGGTATAAAGATTGGCCTGGTGCGTCCGATCACTCTGTGGCCTTTCCCTTATGAGATAATGCGAACGATGTCGAAAAAAGTTAAGGGTATGCTCGTGGTTGAAATCAATGCCGGACAGATGATTGAGGACGTGCGGCTTGCAGTTGAGGGGCGTGTTCCCGTATGCCATTTCGGCCGCATGGGCGGTATAGTTCCCAATCCACAGGAAGTCATTGATGCTTTCAGCAGCCATTTTCCCGATGCAATAAAATAATTTTGAATTTAAGAAAATGAATATCGAAGATATAAAGCGGAGCGAAAACAAGGTTTATTCCAAGCCCGAACTTCTTAATGACAATCCGATGCATTATTGCCCCGGATGCTCCCACGGTGTGGTTCACAAGATTGTGGCCGAGGTGCTGAAAGAGCTCGGACAGGAGCATAACACCATAGCGGTTGCACCCGTTGGTTGTGCGGTTTTCGCGTATAATTATATTGATGTCGACTGGATTGAGGCAGCGCATGGACGTGCGCCAGCGGTTGCAACTGCTGCCAAACGTCTCAATCCCGAACGTCTTGTGTTTACCTATCAGGGCGATGGCGACCTTGCTGCCATAGGTACGGCTGAAACCATCCATGCCGCAAATCGCGGCGAGAACATTGCCATAATTTTTATCAACAATGCCATTTACGGCATGACGGGCGGCCAGATGGCGCCGACAACTCTCGAGGGACAGAAAACAGCCACCACCCCTTACGGGCGCCGCGTTGACCTTAACGGCTATCCACTCAAAATTTCCAATCTGCTCGCTCAGCTGGAAGGCACATGCTATGTCACCCGCCAGACCGTGCACACTCCTGCCGCTGTGCGCAAGGCAAAGGCCGCCATACGTAAGGCTTTTGAAAATTCGCTTGCCGGAAAAGGTACGTCGGTGGTGGAAGTGGTTTCTACCTGCAACAGCGGTTGGAAAATGTCGCCTGACAAGGCAAATGAATGGATGGTTGAACACATGGTGCCCTATTATCCTTTGGGCGACCTTAAAAACGAATAAAGCTATGAAGAAAGAAATAATAGCAGCAGGTTTCGGCGGTCAGGGAGTGTTGTCTATGGGTAAAATCCTTGCCTATGCCGGATTGATGGATGATCTTGAAGTCACATGGATGCCTTCCTACGGGCCTGAACAGCGAGGCGGAACGGCCAATGTTACCGTTGTGCTTTCTGATGCGCCAATCAGTTCTCCTGTACTCGACATGTATGATACAGCAGTGATTCTTAATCAGCAGAGTCTTGATAAATTTGAATCAAAAATAAAGCCCGGTGGAGTCCTCATCTACGATCCCTATGGAATCCACCGCAAGCCTTCGCGCACCGACATTTCAATTTATCCCGTGGAGGCGATGGAAGCAGCTATTGAGCTTAAGAATGCTAAAACTTACAATATGATTGTCCTTGGTGCGTTGCTTAAGGTAAATCCGGTTGTAGATATCGAGTCAGTGATGAGAGGTTTGAAGAAAGCCCTCCCTGAACGTCATCACCATTTGTTGCCTGCTAACCGCGAGGCAATTCTCAAAGGCATGTCGCTTGTATAGCAGTGGGCGCATGATGCCACATGCGATATTTTTTGGAAAAAATAAGTTTAAAAAACCGATTAATTCAAAAAATACTCTTACTTTTGCAATTGAAAATTGTTCATTCGTATATCATTCAAAAAAATTATCATTATGGCTTACGTAATTACTGACAAATGCGTTGCATGCGGAACATGTCTTCCCGTATGTCCTGTTGAAGCTATCTCTGAAGGTGACATCTATCACATTGATCCCGATACTTGCATCGAGTGCGGTTCATGTGCAGAAGTTTGCCCCAGCGAAGCTATCATTCCGGGCTAACGATAATTGCAACTTGGCATAACATTCCGCATCTATGGTGCGGGTGTTTAAAAATAAGGGAGCGTCAGAATTGACTGGCGCTCCTTTTTACTTTGTTCTGTCAAACGTTTTTCCTGCAACGGTAGTTACTTGTGGGCCTTGGCTTTTGCTGCCGCAACATCGGCATCCGTGACAGGCTTTTCATAGCTCTCGGCATCGGTCTTGAACACAAATGAATTGCGCTTCCAAAAAGCCAGTGCCAAAATTATGATAACAATGAAGCCATTGATTATGAATGAGAAATTGACATTGCCCTGGGCATTGAAAAGATTCCGGAGACCGCTTACAATGAACGGAACCATTGAAATGCCTATGTAATTACACGTAAGAAGATAAGAGAAATATTCAGTTGACTTGGCAGCGGAGGGTGCCACGTAGGAAGTCTTGTCGTAGATTACTGGCTGAACGACTCCATAACCAAGCCCCATAATAAGCACTCCCAGAATATAACTCCAGTAGAAATGAATATAGCCGCACATGAAAAGTCCTACTATGCAGAAGAAGATGGCGACCTGCATGGTGTACTCTTTGAAAACCTTGATGATCCTTGTTAGAAGGAAGCCTGAAATGGTGGCGGCCGCAAAGAACATTGCCGTAGCCAGGCCTACGTCGCCCGTTGTCAGCTTATAGTGTTCCATTGTGAACGGCAGGTAGTATGACACCACCTCAGTGGCGTATGTCATAATAAAGTACAGCGCCATGACACCGGCCAGCAGAATCAGCGTCGGACGTCCGTGGAAGTGGAAGTTCACGTTTGTAGGACGTTTAACTATCACAGCTTTCTTCACATCATCATCGCTTGTAGGCGGTTCTTTCAGCGGAGAATAGGGAGGAGCCGGAGCGTCTATTTTGTGCGTCTCAATGTATTTGCCTGTCATAAAAGGAACGAGACAAAGAGGAATTATGGGAACCATATAGACTATAAAGGCGAGATGCCAGTTGATGGCTGCTACCCATCCAACAAACAGTGTGGCGAAAATCACCGTAAAGTTTGAAAGGCTTGATTTCATGCCAAGCTGTTTGGTTCGCGCTTTGCCAACAAAATATTGGGAAATCAGACTTGCCGCGAGAGGAATCACCAAACCGCATCCTACTCCGAGCAGGCAGCTCAATAGAATAAGTTGAACCATTGTTGTAGCAAAGAAATAGAGAACACCGGTAAGGGTGTAGAGTGCAAGCCCTATGCTCAGAATCAGCATTTGGTTTTTGGGAGTACACAGTTTGCCCGAACACAAGATAAACGGAATGGTAACAAGATTGGGCAAGACTGTCAGCAGCTGGATTTCTATTTCCGTAACGTGATGGAAAACTTCATTCAGCTTACCCATTATAGGGGATATGGCCAGTCCCGGGAGATTGACTGTCAATGATATCGACAGAATGGCTACCAGTGAAATAAACGGAATTTTTCCGCAACCGGAATTAACGTATTTCATCAGAAAAGTTTTTTTACTGTTAATAGAATAAAAGCAGGTTGCGAAGAATAACTTTAAATGGAGTTACATTTATCTGATTATTCTAACATAGATTGTGCTTGTTTTGTTCGTAATGTCAGTAGCAGTGAAAAGTGTTAAAACTGGCAACATTTTCATTGTTTGGCAACATTTTAATGATTTGAAATGTTTCTTTAGAAGCATAACGAAGAGAAAACTCAACGGTACACATTTATCATCTATGAAACGATCCCAAGGCCGTGCCTACTAAGGGCGGCTGCCACAATTTTTTTTATCTGCGCTTTTGTAATAATACTTCTATTATTTAATCCATTCCAATGAAACTCTTTTTATCTTCGGTTGCAGTCTTGCTTTGTTGCACCGCTCAATATACGTTTGCGCAGGACTCCCTCCCCGATAACCCAAGCGGCGGCAATAAGCTTGAAATTATTCGAACCACTCCTGAAGCCGCATCAATCCTTCGGCGCACGCGTCCAGTAGAGAATCGTTCCATTCCGGTTCCAAAGTTCGTTGTAAAATCCGCCAATAATAATTTCATGTTCACCGTAGGGGGTACCATAACGCCTGTTTTCGGCTATGATATAGGCAACAATCTTTACAAACAGTCCGATGCAGGAATCAGCTTCGTTACCTCGGCAATCCCTGTGCCTGCAACACCGGGTCATAAGAGCGATTTTTATATTAATCCAATAAATGGCTCCGTTGACCTTCAGATAGTTGGACTTGCAGGTACGGAAAATGAGATTTCAGGCTATGTGAAGGTCGGGACAAACGGAATTGAACCTTCTATAGTTCTTCAGAGAGCTTATGTCACCTGGCGAAACTTCACGGCAGGTATGAAATTGACTCTCTTTCAGGATGCCTACGCTTGTCAGCCGCCAACCATTGACCCGGAAGGACCGTCGGGATGCATCAGTAATGTGGCCTATGAGATAGGCTACACTTCAAGATCCTATAACGGTTTCCGCTTCGCTGTAGCCCTTGACATGCCAACCTTTTATTCATCAAACGGCTATTACCGAGGAAAGGATTACCCTGAAGAAGATGGCAAGATGCTCATAGGTTCTGCCGAGCAGCTTATTCCCGATATTCCGGCTTGGGTTGAATATTCCTTCTCGCAATGGAACCGTGTACGGTTATCAGGCATTCTTCGTAATTTCGCCTATCGTGATCTCGCATCTGGCAAAACGCGTCACACTGCCGGATGGGGTGCAATGCTTTCAGGAAATCTCTCTCCCTCATCCAAGCTTATTTTCTACTATCAGTTGGCTTATGGAAAGGGCATAGGAAGCTATCTGCAGGATATAGCCGGAAAGCCTATCTCGTTCGTACCAAAAGATTCTGATCCGGGCCACATGTCGCCGTCACCGATGATGGGTGTGAATTTCGGATTGAGCTATAATCCTACTCCTCGCCTACAGTTTAACGCCATGGTTTCTGAATCACGCATTTGGAAAGTGGCCGATTATTGCAATTCACTTCCCGAAAGTCAGAATTACAAATATGCGCTTTACGGTGCTGTCAACTGTTTCTATAATATAACTTCCTATCTCCAGTGGGGGATAGAGTATCTCTGGGGTCACAGGCAGACTTGGAATGCCGGGGGCGCCCACGATAACAGAATCCAGACTCAGATCGCCTTCTCCTTCTGAGCAAATCATAAATTCAACACAATTATTAAACCTATTAATCTTTCAACGTTATGAGTGGTATTAAATCCGGATATGGCAATTCAGTTTTGCCATTATGGGCGGTGTTCAACCTATACGTGATTTTTATATGCACGTCAATCCCTGGACTCGCCATTTCACCAATTATGGGCGATCTGACAAAGATTTTTCCCGGTACAAGCCAATTTGAGACACAACTCCTTGACATTGGCCCGAATATAGCTGCAATTCCGTTCGTGTTCCTTGGCGGATGGATTGGAACCAAGTTTAATAATAATAAACTTACAACCTGGACCTGCCTGCTCTATACTGTTTGCGGCCTGCTCTTCTTCTTTGTCCCGAATATGATGACTCTCATCATTTTGAGCTTCCTTATCGGAATATTTGCAGGAGTTCTGAGCCCACTTTCCACTGCGTTTATCGCTGATATGTTTGCCGGTAAAGCCCGCACGGCCCAGTATGGTTACACATCCGCAACACTTAACCTCGTTCTAATGGCTTGCGTCATCGCAACAGGTTATCTTGCCAAAATTGACTGGCATCTTCCTTTTGCAATTTACCTGCTTCCGGTGATTCCTCTTTTCTTTGCTAAAAAATTCAAGAAATATGTCACTGATCCCACTGAAATCAGAAAATCAGATGCAAAAACTCTTAATGCACCCAAAGTGCATTACAAATTCAGTAAAGAGGTGAACATGGGAATGCTTTTACGCTATTGCATCTACTATTTTGTGATAACAGTTGTTATTGCTGCGATAAGTCTTTACATTCCATTCAGGTACACTGATTCTTCTACCGCAGGTGACCTCACATCAATACTGTT
>ENA-ORCP01000680-ORCP01000680.1-human-gut-metagenome-genome-assembly--contig:-NODE-680-length-30117-cov-4.187317_pt1 | contig 30117 bp, 28 predicted proteins | sample MGYA00242990_ERZ507991 | MGnify/ENA primary metagenome ERZ507991 (study PRJEB26167, sample SAMN06115496) | human gut metagenome | host: Homo sapiens | place: China:Henan | collected 2015-05-07 | study... | reverse complement strand
CAGCCATTGCTCGGAAATCCGGATGAAGCAGTTCCGCAGCAGCCGGAGATTATTCGTACAGCGGGAACTTCTCGGTGAATACATGATTTGCCTGTTTTACGCAGTTTTCCGGCCGATTTCACAGGGAATACTATTTACTACTTGAATAGTACGGATTTTTGCGGTATACTATAAACAAACAAAAAGCAACAGGAGGCTACTATCATGGCTGCTATTACGAAGAAGTCCACCATTGGTGAGGTTCTGAATATGAACATCGAGACCGCTCGTTTCTTTATGGAAATCGGCATGCACTGCCTCGGCTGCCCGGCATCTCAGGGCGAGAGCATCGAGGAGGCTTGCATGGTACACGGCACCAATGCAGATGAACTGGTTGCCAAGCTCAACGCTTTTCTGGGCGAATAAGTCGAGTGAGTAAGAAAATTAGAGCTGGCATTGTTTGCCGGCTCTGTTTTTTTGGAGTTTTACATGGAAAGTATGATTTTAACACCGCGGCTGGCCTGTATGGCGGCTCTGGTGCCGCAAAATGCTCGATTGGCGGATATCGGAACGGATCACGGCAAGCTGCCGATCTCACTGCTGCTGGATGGGCATATTGCATCGGCTATCGGCTCGGATATCCGTTCGGGACCGCTGGCGCATGCGGAGCGCAATGCGAAAGAGCATAACGTATCTCTGCCTCTGCGGCTTGCGCCGGGACTGGAGGCCGTGCGGGCGGAGGAATGCGACACCGTAACGATCGCAGGCATGGGCGGCCAGACCATCGCAGAGATTTTGACTGCCGCACCGTGGACCGCCCAAGGTGACCACCTGCTGCTGCTCCAGCCGATGACCATGATTGCAGAGCTGCGCCGGTGGCTGTATGCGCACGGCTACACCATCGAGCGTGAAACGCTGTGCCGCGAGGACAGACGGCGTTACGTCGTTCTCAGCGTACGCGGCGGTGCACCGAAGCGGGAAATACCGCTGAGCGAATGTGCGGTTTCTCCGGCCTTGCTGCGTGCAGAGGGGGCTGCCGATTATCTTGAGCAGCTCTACCTCCGGGAGAAAAAGGCACTGGACGGCATGGAACAGGGCGCATCGGAGAACAAGCGTCTCGCGTACCAGCGTGCGCTGGTGCAGTGCATCCAATCTGCAAGGGAGGAACTGAAATGACGACAGTTCAGGATATTTTGACATTTATGGAGGGCCTTGCTCCTTACGAGCTGGCGGAAAGCTGGGACAATGTCGGCCTGCTGTGCGGCGATCGTGCGCAGGAGGTCACGAGCGTGCTTTGTGCGCTCGATGTGACAGAAACGGTCGTGCAGGAAGCGGCTGAGCGTGGTGCGCAGCTTGTTGTCGCACACCATCCGGCGATCTTCACCTCAGTCAGCCGTGTGACATCGGACGATACGACCGGTCGAGTGCTGCGTTACGCGATCAAGCACGATATTTCTATTATCTGCATGCATACCAACGCAGACTGTGCGGAGGGCGGTGTCAATGACGCACTCGCGTCTGCGCTGTTTCTCACCAATGTGGTGAGCATGGAGGCAGGCGAGAACGGCATGCTCGGTCGTGTGGGCGATCTGCCGCGTGAAATGCAGCCGCGCGAATTTGCACTCTATGTTAAGGAGTGCCTGCGTGCAGGCGGTGTGCGCTTCTGCGACGGCGGCAAGCCGATCACGCGCGTAGCGGTCGGCGGCGGTGCCTGCGGCAAGCTGATGGACTATGCAGTCGCAGGCGGCGCACAGGCGTTCGTCATCGGCGACTGCAGCTACGATCTCATGCAGCGTGCGCAGGCCATCGGTCTGTCTCTGGTGGATGCAGGACACTTCCCGACCGAAAATCCGGTTGCGGCCGTGTTCGCCGATAAAATCACAGCCGCATTCCCGCAGGTTCTCACCGAGGTTTCCGAGCGGCACGCGGACTGTATCCAATTTGTTTAAGGAAGAATTTATATGCCATTAGATGCGATCTGCCTGCGGGCAGTGACAAATGAACTCAATAACGTACTGGCAGGCTGTCGTGTAGAGAAGGTCTATCAGCCGGACCGCGATGAAATCGTGCTGCAGACACGCGGCGGTCAGGGTGGTCCGCGCCGACTGCTGCTGTCGATCGCGGCAGGTGCGCCGCGCGTGCATTTTATTGACGCGGCTCGAGAGAATCCGGCGGCGCCGCCGATGTTCTGCATGCTGCTGCGCAAGCATGTGCAGGGCGCAAAGATTGCGGCAGTGAGCCAGCCGGCGGTCGAGCGTATGCTCACCATCGAACTGGATACGACGGATGAAATGGGTGTACCCTGCAAAAAGCACCTCATCTGCGAGCTGATGGGCAAGCACTCCAACGTCATCCTGTGCGGCGAGGACAACCGCATTATTGACGCTCTGCGCCGTGTAGACGGCGACCTGTCCGGCAAGCGGCAGGTTCTGCCCGGTCTGTTTTACCGCATGCCGCCCGCACAGGAGAAGCACGACCCGTTCACGGTTTCCGGCACAGGACTTGCCGCCGCTGCATCGCAGGCGGAAGAAGGGCAGACGCTCGACCGCTGGCTGCTCAGTCAGCTTCTGGGTTTTTCGCCGCTGCTCTGCCGCGAACTGTCCTTCCGCGCGACCGGTGACGCAGCCAAGCCGATCGCACGCATGACGGATGAGAACCGTCAGCAGCTCGGCAAGGTGTACGACGATTTCATGTCGTATGTCGAGGATGACCGAGCCAAGCCTTTCCTGCTGACCAAGGCCGAGGACGGTGCTGTGTTCGACTTCACCTTTCTGCCGGTGACGCAGTATGAGGGTCTGATGAATGTCACGCAGGCAGACAGCTTCAGCGCGCTGCTTGCAGCCTTCTTTGAGAAAAAGGGCAAGGTTGAGCGTATGCAGCGCCGCACCGGTGATCTGCACAAGACTGTCACAAATGCGCGTGACCGTGTGGCCCGTAAGCTGGCGGCGCAGAAAAAGGAACTCGCGGCTACGCACAACCGTGAGCAGTACAAGCGCACCGGTGAACTCATCACCGCGAACCTGTACCAGCTGGAAAAGGGCATGAACAAGGCGAAAGTGGTCGATTACTACGCAGAAAACTGTCCGGAGGTCGAGATCACGCTGGATGTTCGCCTGACGCCGCAGCAGAACGCACAGAAGTATTTCAAGCTGTACAACAAGGCCAAGACCGCCGAGGAAGTGCTCACACAGCAGATCGAACAGGGCACAGCCGAGCTGGATTATCTGGAAAGTGTCCTCGCTGCTCTCAGCGAAGCCGAAAACGAGCGTGATCTTGCACAGCTGCGCGACGAGCTCACGCAGTCCGGTGTGCTCTCTGCCAAGCAGACGCGCAACAAGAAGCTGCGCGGCAAGCCGGCGCAGGCCAAGCCGTTCCATTACCGCACGAGCGACGGCTTCGACGTATTTGCAGGCAAAAACAATCTGCAAAACGATCTGCTGACACTCAAGACTGCGTTCAAGAGCGATATCTGGTTCCACACGCAGAAGATTCACGGCTCACACGTTATCCTCGTGACGGATGGCAGTGAGCCGACTGATGAGGCAATGACCGAGGCCGCTATGATCGCGGCGTACCATTCGCGCGGACGCTCGTCTTCTCTGGTGCCGGTGGACTACACGCCGGTTCGCCAGGTGAAAAAGCCTGCGGGCGCGAAGCCGGGCATGGTCATCTACCATGTGTACCAGACCGCGTATGTCACGCCGAACGAAGCCGAAGTAGAAAAGCTCCGCGTAGAATAAAAATAAACCGCTCTCGAACTTTTGAGAGCGGTTTTTATATGACAAAAGGGATTCTGTCAGAAACAGAATCCCTTTTGTTTTACTTGTGGGATGCGATAACGTCGCTCATGTCGTACATGCCCGGCTGGGTGCGCTCGGCCATGAAAGCGGCTGCATCAACCGCACCGACCGCGAAAACCTCGCGGGACAGAGCGGTGTGCTTAATCTCGATGATCTCATCGCGGCCGCAGAACAGCACGCTGTGCTCACCAACGATGGTGCCGCCGCGGATGGCAGAGATACCGATCTCGTGTGCCGGACGCTTTTCGCGGCGCTCGTGACGGTCGTAAACGTACTCCGCGTCATAGGGGAGTGCGCTCGCAACTGCGTCAGCCAGCATCAGAGCCGTGCCCGAAGGAGCATCCAGCTTCTGGTTGTGGTGCTTCTCGATGATCTCCACGTCGTACTTGTCGCCCAGAACAGCGGCAGACTGCTTGAGCAGTTCGCTCATCAGGTTAATGCCAAGCGACATGTTGCCCGAACGGAACACCGCAATCTTTGCAGAAGCCGCACGGATGCGGTCCAGCTGTGCCGGAGAGTGACCGGTGGTGCAGATGACGACCGGCGTGCCGTGCTGCTCGCAGTAATCGAGCAGGCGCTCGGTAGAAGCGGCGTTGGAGAAGTCGATGATTACATCGCATTCGCCGGTAAACTCAAACGGATCGGCAAAAATCGGGAAATCTGCATACTGCACCGTATTGATATCAAATCCCGCAACGATCTCCATACCTTCTCTGCCGCTGACAATGTCGTTGATGACATGGCCCATACGGCCGCAGCAGCCGGAAAGTGCAATTTTCAACATCTTTTTATAGCTCCTTTAGATCTTGCAGCCGGCGTTTTCCAGCTCGCGCTTGATGTACGCGATGTGCTCCTCGCTCGGCTCAACCAGCGGCAGACGCAGACCGCCGACCTTCCAGCCGAGCAGCTCCATAGCCTTCTTGACCGGGATCGGGTTGACCTCGCAGAACAGTGCATCGATCAGATCGTGATACTGCAGCTGCAGCTTAGCAGCCTCCGGATAACGGTTGTCAAAGCACAGCTGAGTAATGTCGTGTGCAACCTGCGGTGCTACGTTGGACAGCACCGAGATAACACCCTTGCCGCCGAGAGACATCAGCGGGACGATCTGGTCGTCGTTGCCGGACCATACGTTCAGGTTGTCGCCGCACTTCGCCATGGTTTCAGCCAGCAGCGAGAAGTTGCCGGAAGCAGCCTTGAGGCCGTTGATATTCGGGTGCTTAGACAGCTCATACAGGGTATCGGCGGTGAAGGAAACACCGGTACGGCTCGGCACGTTGTACAGAACGATCGGAAGATCGCAGCAGTCTGCGATTGCGGTGTAGTGTGCGATCAGGCCGCGCTGCGTAGTCTTGTTATAGTACGGCGTAACCGACAGACCGGCATCTGCGCCACATTCAGCTGCAAACTTGGTCAGCTCAATGGCGTATGCGGTGTCGTTGGAACCCGTGCCGGCAATGACCGGAACACGGTGGTTGACATACTTGCAGCACCATGCCAGTGCTTCGCGGTGCTCCTTATCGTGCAGGGCAGATGCCTCGCCGGTGGTGCCGCAGACAACGATGGCATCCGTGCCGTGTGCGATCTGGTGGTCGATGATCTTGCCGAATTCTTCGTAATCGACCTCACCGGTGGACTTGAACGGCGTGATAATAGCAACCGCAGCACCGGTAAAAACAGGCTTCTTCATAATAAAACGGTGACCTCCTTAACGGTCCATATAGCCCTCGGCGCAAAGCAGCTCTGCCATCAGAACAGCGCCGCCTGCTGCGCCGCGCAGAGTGTTGTGCGACAGGCTGACAAACTTGTAATCAAAGATGGTATCCTCACGCAGACGACCGATGGAAACACCCATACCATTCTCGAGGTTGCGGTCCAGCTTGGTCTGCGGACGGTTATCCTCTTCGAAGTAAGTAAGGTAGTGCTCCGGAGCGGACGGCAGGTTCAGCTCCTGTGCGCGGCCCTTGAAGTTGTTCCAGCGCTCGATCATGACTTCCTTGCTCGGCTTGTTTTTGAACTTAACCGAAGCGGCAGCCATGTGACCGTCAGAGCATGCAACGCGCAGGCACTGTGCGGAAATAACCGGAGTGGTCGCGGGCTCGATGTGGTCGCCCTCGATGTGGCCCCAGATCTTCATCGGCTCCTTCTCGCTCTTCTCTTCCTCGCCGCCGATGTACGGAATAACGTTGTCTACCATCTCGGGCCAGGTCTCAAAGGTCTTGCCGGCACCGGAGATTGCCTGATAGGTGCAGACGGAAACCTCGGTCGGCTCGAAGTCCATCAGAGCGGACAGCGCCGGAACGTAGGACTGGATCGAGCAGTTGGACTTAACGGCGATAAAGCCGCTCTTGGTGCCCAGACGCTTGCGCTGTGCCGGAATGATCTCGGCATGGTCAGCGTTGATCTCCGGAATGATCATCGGAACGTCCGGGGTACCGCGGTGAGCGGAGTTGTTGGAGCAAACCGGGCACTCGAGCTTTGCGTACTTCTCCTCAAGGGCGCGGATCTCGTCCTTCTTCATATCTACTGCGCAGAAGATGAAATCAACCTTAGAGGCGATCTCCTCTGCGTCGGCAGTTGCGTCGTACATAACCATGTCCTTGTACTTGCCGGGCATCGGAACGGTCATCTTCCAGCGGCCCTCGCAAGCCTCGGCATAGGTCTTGCCCTTGTTTCGGCCGGATGCAGCGAGTGCTACGACGTCGAACCACGGGTGGTTTTCCAGCAGCAGGGTGAAGCGCTGACCGACCATACCGGTCGCGCCGACGATGCCTACTTTGTACTGCTTCATGTTTATCAAATCCTTCCAAAAGGTATTCTAACAAAGAAATTATGTGATGAAAAACATACAGAAAGAATATCCAGAGGTGACTTCGGATGATTCGGCAAGAGCAATTTTCCGCAAAGTGCCGCAAACGAATTGTGCGGAGTTACCTCAAAAGAAAAATACCGGTTGAAAAACCGGTATGATCTATACTATAATAGAGGGAGCGGAACAAACCGCTGCGCTCTAAACAGAATAGCTCTCCACCGGCGTTTCCGCTGATGACAGACGCTGGGATATTTTCCGACGGCGTCCAGCACGGCCTTTCCGCAACAAGCACCGGCTTCGGCGGAGGTCCCTTTCCCGGGTGATTATCGGGTCTGCGGACCCTTCCAACCGGTACTGATGAAAACCGCACCTCTATCTGTATTGATACTTTCGCTTTTTATTTTAGAATATACCCTTGAGTTTGTCAATAAGAACAAGGCGAAACAAGGATAAAAAATAAAACAGGAGTTGATAAAAATGAAAAAGCTGTTATCCATGCTGCTTTGCGCCGTGATGATGGTCACCTGCATCGGTGCTGTTCCGGCACATGCAGCAAACAGCGATACACGCCTGCGTGTCGGTCTGACAATCAGCGGCGCTTCCGCCTTTGCGACACCGCAACTTGAGAACGTTAGCGGCTGCAAAACCGGCTACACGGTCGGCACCGTCAGCGGCACCGCGTTCTCCGGCAGCAAGTCGATCACGAGCAGTGCGCTGACCGTCAAGCTGGTGAACGATGCCTTTCAGGTCAGCGATACCGACAGCGGCTTGGTGCTGTATACGTCCGCAGCGGGTGCAGACCATATCGCCATCCGTCCGAACAGCACGCTGACGTGGTTCAAGGGCTATAAGTGGCACGGTGATTTTGTGTACCGCCGCGCATCGAACGGCAGCATCACTGTTATAAACTATGTGGGTGTGGAGGATTATGTGAAGGGTGTTCTGCCGTACGAGATCGACCCGGACTGGCCTGCCGAAGCACAGAAGGCGCAGGCAGTCTGTGCTCGTTCGTTCGCACTCGGCACACACAAGCACGGCAGTGAGTACGATCTGTGCAACACCACGAACTGTCAGGTGTATCTGGGCGCCAACCGTGCAACCGAGGCTTCTGACGCGGCAGTAGATGCGACCAAGGGTGAAACGCTGTCGTACAACGGCCGCTCGGTCATTGGTTACTTTTATTCGTCGGACGGCGGCGCAACCGAGGACGCAGCGAACGTCTGGGGCGGCGATTACGCGTATCTCAAGGGCAAGGCTGACCCGTATGAGGATCCGAACAAGGACAAGTGGACGGTGACGCTCACCGCAGATGAGATTCAGCAGAAGATGAATGCCGCAGGCTACTCCATCGGCAAGGTGGCAAATGTGCAGGTCACCAAGCGCACCGCAACCGATAACGTAAACGAAGTGACGGTGACGGATACGAGCGGCAAGTCGGTTACGATTTCCAAGAGCAGCGTCCGCACAGTGTTCGGTCTCAAGAGCATTCGCTACACGATCACGCCGGTCGGCGGCTCGGGCAACAAGACCAGTCTGCAGGTCAAGGCTTCGACGCATAACGTCAAGGTCAACGGCAAAACCGTATCTCCGCAGGGCTATTACATTGTAAACGGCACGCAGTACGGCAACAATTACTTCAAACTGCGCGATATTGCCTATCTGCTGAGCGGCACCAAAGGTCAGTTCAACGTCCGCTGGGATAAGGAGAATGAACGCATTCTCCTGACCTCCGGCACGGCGTATGAGACCGTTGGCGGCGAGCTTGCGGATTCGTCCACGGCGGTGGAGAAAATTGGCAAATCCACCTCGACGATTGTGCTCGACGGCGAGGAGATCACACTGGACGGCTACATCATCAACGGCAACAACTATTACAAGCTGCGCGATATCGGCAAGGCGATCGGCTTCGACGTTGATTTTGAGGATAACACCGTGCTCGTCAAAACCACAAGCGACTATTCCGGCGATGACGAGGACACAAACAGCGGTAATTCGGGCAATACCGGCTCGAATACCACGCCGACTGTTACCAATCCGACCAGTTATACGTTCAGCGGCTCCGGCTGGGGACACAGCGTCGGCATGAGTCAGTGGGGCGCTTACGCAATGGCGCAGAAGGGCTTCACCTATGACCAGATTCTGAAATTCTACTTTACCGGCATTGAGATTGCCGAGTAATCTGTAAAATCAACACGCAAGGGAGGAAAAACGGCAGGGGCGCTTAGGCGATATTGCCTTAAAAGCGTCCTTGCCTTTGTGATGAAGAAAAGCGATTTTTATTTTGATTTACCTGAACGCCTGATTGCCCAGCATCCGCTGGAGCAGCGCGACGCGTCCCGTTTGATGGTGCTCGACCGCAGGGACGGCTCGGTGACGCACCGCCATTTCCGCGATCTGTTGGAGTATGTTCAGCCGGGCGACTGCATGGTGTTCAACAATTCCCGCGTTATTCCGGCGCGGCTGATGGGCCACGCTGTCGGCCATGTTACGCCGATCGAGGTGCTGCTGCTGACCGACAAGGGCGACGGCCTGTGGGAATGCCTGACGCGTCCGGGCAGAAAGACCCGCACCGGCGTAGAGCTGACCTTCGGTGACGGCCTGCTGACCGCAACCGTTGAGGCGGTTCAGCCGGACGGCAACCGCCTGATCCGTTTCCACTATGAGGGCATTTTCCTGGAAATCCTCGACAAGCTCGGTACCATGCCGCTGCCGCCGTATATCAAGGAAAAGCTGGATGATCCCGAACGCTACCAGACGGTTTACTCCAAAACACCGGGCTCTGCAGCTGCACCGACCGCCGGCCTGCACTTCACGACCGAACTGCTTGATGCGCTGAAAGCCAAGGGAGTAAAACTGGCGTTCGTGACGCTGCATGTCGGTCTGGGTACGTTCCGCCCGGTCAAGGAGGATGAGATCACCGACCACATCATGCACTCCGAGTATTATGTCATGGACGAGATGACCGCGGGGATCATCAACGATACGCGTGCTGCAGGTGGCAAGATCTGGGCGGTCGGCACAACAGCCAGCCGCACGCTGGAGACCATCGCGGCTGACGACGGTACCGTGCGCGCACAGTCCGGCTGGACGGATATTTTCATCTATCCGGGCTATAAATTCAAGGCAGTCGATCATCTTGTGACCAACTTCCATCTGCCGGAGAGCACACTGATGATGCTGATTTCGGCATTTGCAACACGAGAAATGGTCATGAACGCGTATCAGGAAGCTATTAAGGAAGAATATCGTTTCTTCTCGTTCGGCGATTCGATGCTTTTGTACTAATAAAACAGAATAAGAGGGAATTATGGAAATCGGAAAATTTAACCTAATCAAAACCGAGGGCCGCGCCCGCCGCGGCGAGTTCTGCACGGCACATGGCGTGGTACAGACGCCGGTATTCCAGAATGTCGGCACAGCGGGTGCTATCAAGGGTGCGGTTGACGCGTTCGATCTCAAGGAGCTTGGCTGCCAGATTGAGCTGTCCAACACCTATCATCTGCACGTCCGTCCGGGCGACCAGATCGTCAAGCAGATGGGCGGTCTGCACAAATTCATGCGCTGGGACGGTCCGATGCTGACCGACTCCGGCGGCTTTCAGGTGTTTTCGCTGGCGACCCTGCGCAAGATCAAGGAAGAAGGCGTAACCTTCCACTCGCACGTTGACGGCCGCAAGATTTTCATGGGACCGGAGGAGAGCATGCGCATCCAGTCCAACCTTGGCTCGGACATTGCGATGGCGTTCGACGAGTGTATCGAGAACCCCGCGCCGCGTGAGTATGTTAAAAACTCCATTGACCGTACCACGCGCTGGCTCAAACGCTGTAAAACCGAGCTTGACCGTCTGAACACGCTTCCGGATACGGTAAACCCGCACCAGCTGCTGTTCGGTATCAATCAGGGCGGCACTTATGACGACCTGCGTATCGAGCACATGGAAGCAATTGCGGAGCTGGATCTGCCGGGTTATGCCATCGGCGGTCTTGCCGTCGGTGAAAGCACCGAGGTCATGTACCATATTCTCGATGTTGTTCTGCCGCATGCGCCTGAGCATAAGCCGCGCTACCTGATGGGTGTCGGCACGCCGAGCAACATTATTGAAGGTGTCGCTCGCGGCATTGATTTCTTCGACTGCGTTATGCCGACCCGCAACGCGCGTCACGGTCATCTGTTCACGCACAACGGCATTCTGAACATTATGAACGCTAAGTACCAGACCGATGACCGTCCGATCGAAGAAGGCTGTCAGTGCCCGACCTGTCAGCGGTTCAGCCGCGCCTATCTGCGCCACCTGCTCAAGAGCGGTGAAATGCTGTCCCAGAGACTGCTCGTTATGCACAATCTGTGGTTCTACAACCACCTCATGCAGGAAATCCGTGACGCACTCGATAATGGCACATTCGAGGACTATCGCGCAGAATACAGCGAAAAAATGAGCAAACGCATCTGACCCGGATGCAAACCCGAGCGCCATTGTCCCGCGATGATGGCGCTTACACTATTCATAAGGAGGAGGAGAACTGCTATGCAAAAGTTAAACCGAAGGAGCCTGCTTCTGGTAGGTTTTACGCTGTTTTCCATGTTTTTCGGCGCCGGAAACCTGATTTTCCCGCCGTATCTCGGTGCACAGGCGGGCACTGTCGCGTGGCTGGCCTTTGTCGGATTTGCGGTCAGTGCGATCGGTCTGCCGGTTATTGGCGTGATCGCTGTCGCGCGTGCAGGCGGGCTATCCGAGCTGGCCGGGCGTGTGCATCCGCGATTTGCACAAGTATTCGCGCTGCTGGTGTACCTGTCGATCGGTCCGTGTCTGGCCATCCCGCGCACGGCGAGCACATCGTTCCAAATGCTCGCGCCGCTCATTGGCGGAGATGCAATGCGGCAGCTGATTTACTCTATCGTGTTCTTTGCGGCAGCGTTTTTCGTTGCACTGCACCCGGAAAAGCTGACAAGCTGGCTCGGACGCATTCTATGTCCGACGCTGATCGTACTGATTTTCGTGCTGTTTTTCGGCTGCCTGTTTCATCCGGTGGCAGAGCATTACGGCGTGCCGACCGCAGACTACGCTTCGCTGCCGGGCCTGACGGGCATTCTGAATGGCTACCAGACAATGGATACACTGGCGGCACTCAATTTCGGCGCGGTTATCGCGCTGAATATTCGGGATTACGGTATCGAGGACGAACAGCAGGTGCGCCGCAGCACCATCCGTGCAGGCTGGATTGCAGGCGCAATGCTGCTTCTGGTTTACGCGATGCTGACGCACGTTGGCGCACTGTCCGGTGCGGCATGGCCGGGCGGCTCGACTGGCGCGGATACGCTGAGCAATATTGCCAGCGGTCTGTTTGGCCCGGTCGGGCAGGTGCTGCTTGCCGCAATTTTCGTCATTGCATGCTTCAATACCTGTGTCGGCCTGATTGCCTGTGTCGGCCAGTATTTCCATGAGCTGCTGCCGCGTATTCCGTATCCGGCCATTGCGGCGTTCTTTGCTGCGGCCAGCATGATTATTTCGAATATCGGTCTGGCGGGTATTATCCGTCTGTCCACGCCGGTGCTGAACGCGATTTATCCGGTCGCTATCGTACTGATTGCACTGTCGTTCCTCCCGAAGCCGGAGAAACACTGTGCGGTTTACCGCCTCTGCATTGCCTTTACTGCGGTGCAGAGCATTGCCGCGGCATTCCCGATTCCGGTCGTGTCGCCGCTGCTGCGGGCACTGCCGCTGAGCGCACTCGGCTTCGGTTGGCTGATTCCGGCTGCGGTCGGTCTGTTGATTGGCTTGCTGGTTCCGAAGAAAGCTGAAAAGGCATAAGAAAACACCCGTCAAGATTTTTCTTGACGGGTGTTGTTGTAAAACTGCGGTTGTGCGACAGCTATCAGAACAGAGCCAGAATTTTCGCAATCTCACCGCGGGTGATATTGCCGTTCGGTCGGATGGTACCATCCGAGTAACCGCCGATGACACCGGCGGAAACGCAGGTCTTGACCTGCTCGGTCGCCCATGACGGAATTACGGACGCGTCCGTGTAATTCAGGCTGACCGCCGCATAGCCGCGCGGCAGGCAGCGGCCGATGACCGTCATAACCTCAGTACGCGTCATGGTGGCCTGCGGGTTGAAGTATAGCTTACCATTGCTGCTCGAGCCGTTCATAATGTTCGCACGCGAAACTGCGGCAACTGCGCCGCGCGCCCAGCTCGGAATACTGTCCTCATCGGCGAAGCCGAGCGTGCCGGAGGTGCTGGAGGTATCCAGATTCAGCAGACGCGCCATCGTCACCGCGAACTCCTGACGGGTCAGGTTGCGGTTCGGGCGGAAATAGGTGCTGCCGTTCGCGGTTTCGCCCTTCATGATGCCGCGTGTGCTCAGCAGGGAAGCATAGCCGTTCGCCCAGTGCGACGCGGTGTCCGCGAACACGTTGGATGCCGAACCGGCGGCTACGGTCGCACAAACGCGCGTGCGGTTGCCTGCATCATCGGACACGTCGGCAGTCACGGTATGCGTACCGGCAGACAGCGTGCCGGTTGTAATGGTCATGGTCGAGCCGCTCATCACAGCTGCACCGGAAACGGCTTTGCCGTCCACCTTGACCGAAATATTGCTTGCGCGGACCGGATATTTGCCGTTTTCCATGGTGGCAGTGCCGGAAAGCGCAGCATTTGTGCCGATGCTGACCGTTGCCGAGGTCGTATTCAGCTTGACCGACGGCGCATCCGTATTCGTTACAGCATGATCTGCGCTCAGTACGATCTGGTCGAGGTACAGCGCCGAGCCGCCGGATCCTGCGCCGGATTTGTCAAACCGCAGGCCGGTGAACTGCTGTGCGCCGTCCGGCACGCTTGCCGTCAGCTGTTTCCAGCTGTTGCCGGTTGCAGCGGACAGGGGAGCGGTCAGCTCATTGCCTTCCGCGTCGGCAAACACCGCCGTGAGCGTGCCTGCCGTGTTCCTGCTGTGCGCCCACAGTGTCAGGTGCTTCATGCTCGAAGCATCGGCCGCCGGAACGGAAATCGTAAAGCCGTCCGTACCGGTGCCGTTCCACATCGCCTGGAGCGAACCGGTGCCGCGCGCCACCGAGGTGTAATCCGTCACCCGCGAGAGCGTCACGCCGTCCGATGCGGTCAGATTGTTCAGACCGCTTTCAAAATCCGCAACGGTATGAGCGCTCTGCGCGTCGCCCATGCCGACATTGACCGAAATGGACTTGCTTACGCTGCCATACGAGCAGGTGAGCGTGCCGGAGGCCATCCGGCTGCCCGCAGTGAACACGCCGTCCGCATTTACCGCACCGACATCGCCGGACACGCTCCACTTGAAGCAGGAATCCGCAGCTCCCATCGTATGACCGAGGTGATACGCGAGCGCATCCACGTTGATGCTCTGGCCCGGTTTGACCGAGATAGAGCTGAGCGCTTTGCCGCCGCTCTGCAGTGCGATCGAGTCCACACCGGTGGTGATGCACACGTTCATCGAGCCGGAAACCGCGCCGTTTGAGCCGGTAATGGTCGCGCGACCGGCCTTGCTGCCCGCGGTGAAGGTTTGGCCGGAGACCGTGCCCAGCTCATCATTCACCGTGTAGCTGAGGTCGGTCGGTGCGTCCGCCGAGGCGTAAGACGCATCTGCACCTTTGACCGAGAACCAGGTACTTCCGCCCGGGAGCACATAGCGGTGGCTGGGCGTGAGCACAGCATGAGCCGTCACGCCGTCCGACGCGATGTTGTTCACAAAGAAAATGTAGTTGGCGCACGCGCGCTGTGAGCCGTCCGACGGCTGGGAGATCAATGCTGCGGTGCTCTCGCCGGGATTGCGGACCGCCATCGCGGAGGAGCCGCCGCCATCCAGACAGATGGCGCGGACACAGCCGAGATCCTTCAGCTCCTGACCGAGTTCTGCCGCCGTCAGACCGACGCTGTACGAGGGCTGGTTGCCGTCGATTTCATACAGAACAACCGTGCCGTCCGCCTTCACGCCGACTGCGCTGCGTGCTCTGCGGGTCGAGCCTGCGTCGATGCCGTCGGTCGTGATCGTACTGTTGTCCATCAGCAGCTTGCCGCCGACTGCGTACTGCACGTCGCTCCAGCTGCTGTCATTCGATGCGATGGACAGCGTGACTTCCTCGCCAACCTCGAAATCCACCCACGAGGGCACATTTGCGCCGTCCGACTTGGTGAGCACCATCTGGTTCTTGGTGATCGTAATGGGACTGTTGCCTGTGCCCTTGTTCACGACCTTGAGCTTGACCGAGCCGTTGACCTTGACCGGTGTATCATCCACGCGCTCGAGGATAATGCTCGTGCCCTTGGCTGCAAAGTGCGTCGAGTCATCGTAGTTGTGATCGAGCAGGTACGCGCCTGCCGTCGTGCGCGTCTTGTTGAAGTAGGATACGTTGACCGTGCCGCTCTTGCCGCTCACGCGGATGCCCATAGTCGGGCGGCCGAGGACAGCTGTGCCGTCCTTCTTGAAGCCGACCGCGTACTGCCAGGCATCGGACGAAATGAGCTCGCCGCTGTCGATGACCAGACCGATCGGGATGCCGGTAGACATAACGAAAAAGTCTGCATTCGTGCCGCCGAGCACGGTTTTACCCTGATTCTGCAGATATTTCGCCGCGTTTGTGATAGTGGCCTTGCTGCCGTACAGCTGCTCATCGGCGTAGACCATGATGGGCGTTACACCGGTGTTCGGCGAGTATGTCAGTACGTTCGCGCGCTGCAGACCGGCGCTGTTTTTGCCCTCGGTGCGGCTGTATTGCAGGCCGCTGCCGAGAGAGTAGGTGTAGCTGAAGCTGTTATCGAAAACGGCTCCGGCAGCACCGGCGCATAGCTGCAGAGCGGCAAGCGCGGCTGCAATCAGGCGGCAGGGATGTTTGGCTGATGTTCTCATAATCCTTTGAGTTCCTCCTTTTATTGCGGGTGTGAAAAAGGGACATACTTTTCAGTATGTCCCTAATTGTAAACGCATTTGGTGGATTTGTCCAGTGCCTTACACGCTCTTTACTACTTTTTCCAGAACTTCGGACAGCCTGGGACTGCGCACCGCGATATCGGCCACTCGATGGTAGAGCGCCTTGCGTGCATTGTACAGGCGGCGTGTTTCCGCCTGCTTGTCCGGCTTATCGAGCAGCGGGCGATTTGTGGAATAGGAAAGGTTTTTCATAATGCGGTAGAACGGTGTATCGAGCAAGATGAGCAGACCGGTCTCCTTGACAGCCGCCACATTCTCCGGACGGAGGACAGAGCCGCCGCCGAGCGCAAGCACGATGCCGTCTTTCTGCGCCAGTTCTTTAATGTACGCGGTCTCGCGGTCACGGAAGTAGGCTTCGCCCTTTTCAGCGAAAATCTCGGAGATTTTCTTGCCTTCCTTCGCCTCAAGGTAGATGTCCGCATCAATAAATTCCAGTCCGGTCAGACGCGCCAGCTTACGGCCGATGGTGGTCTTGCCGCTGCCCATAAAACCGCACAGCACCAGATTTTTCTTGCCATGCTTCTCGTGCAGACGCTTGACCGCCATTTTGCCATAGGTGCGGCGCAGAATGGTTTCGCACGCCTGCGGTTCGAAGGTTACGCCGGTCCAGATGGTCTGCGCGTGCGCCGCCTGCATGACCAGCATGAACAGTCCGTCGCGTGTTTTGGTCTTGCGCGGATTGGAGAGCTTCATGGTCGAGGTCACCGGCGGATTGTAGATCGCATCGAACACATACTCGGTCTTGTGCGGCAGATAATGCAGCGGAGCCGCGTTTTCCTTCGGGTACATGCCCACCGGCGTGGAATTGAGCACGATATGAATATCACGCGGAATGTGCCGGCGGCTGAACACGGAAATGCGTGCGCCCGGAACGGCATCGGTCAGCTGCTTCTGCAGCGCTTCGGCCTTCTCGAGATTGCGTCCTGTGATGGTCAGGTACGCGCCCTGCGTTACGCAGTGGTATGCCATCACGGAAGCCGCGCCGCCATAGCCGAGCAGCAGCACCTTTTTACCCTGAAGCGATACGCCGTCACGGTTCAGCGACTCCGCAAAGCCGAGAATGTCCGTGTTGAAGCCGGTCGCCTTGCCGTCCGCAAAGCGAACCGTGTTGACCGAGTGCAGGTCGCGGGCAGCAGTGTCAATCTCATCAAGCAGGGGGATGACAGCCTTTTTGTGCGGGATGGTGCAGTTGATGCCGCCGAGCTTGCGCTTGGCCAGCTCGAACGCTTCGGGTAAATCCTCCGGCGGAACGGCAACGCCGATGTAGTCCGCATCCTGACCGGAGGCTTCGAACAGCTGCGCGTGCAGCTCCGGGCTCATCGTGTGACCGAGCGGCCAGCCAAACAGGGCATAGGTGGTCTTTTTCGGCTCGAAAGCGCGAAATTCGTCCATGGAAAGCAGCATAACTCATTCCCCCAGACGTTCGAGGGTGTTGAAGAAATCGGGGTAGGAGATGGCAACGACCTCCGGCTTGTCAATGCGGCTTGCGCCCTCGGCTGCCAGACCGAGCACGGCAAGGCTCATCGCAATGCGGTGGTCCTTATAGGTCTCGAACGATGCGCCGTGCGGCTTTGCACCGCCGTGCACGATCATGCCGTCGTCGGTCTCCTCGACATCTACGCCGGCCTTGGTCAGCTCTGCGACCATAGCGGCAATGCGGTTGGACTCCTTGACCTTGAGCTCCTGCGCGTCGCGGATAACGGTTTCGCCCTCAGCGAATGCAGCGGCTACCGCGATAACCGGCAGCTCATCGATCAGGCGCGGGATGATAGCGCCGCCGATTTCCACGCCGTGCAGCTTGCTGTACTTGACGGTCAGGTCGCACATCGGCTCGGCCTCATCGCGGAAGTTCGACTCGGTGATGTCCGCGCCCATGTCGCGCAGAACGTCCAGAACGCCAGTGCGGGTCGGGTTAACGCCCACGTTCTTAATCGTCAGCTCGCTGCCCGGTACGATAGCGCCCGCAACGAGGAAGAACGCCGCCGAGGAAATATCGCCCGGGACCGCAATATCGACCGCATGGAGATCCTCCGGCGGGTCGAGGGTGATGGTATTGCCGCTGGTCTCAATCTCAACGCCGAGTGCGCGGAACATGCGCTCGGTGTGGTCGCGGGAGGGAGCCGGCTCGATAACGGTCGTCTGACCCTCGGCATACAGACCTGCCAGCAGGATGGCGCTCTTCAGCTGAGCGGATGCTACCGGCAGACGGTATTCAATACCGTGCAGCTCGCTCGGGAACAGGGTCAGCGGGCAGAAATTGTCGTTCTTGCCCTCGATGGATGCGCCCATCTCGCGCAGCGGCTTCATCACGCGGCCCATCGGGCGCTTCTGGATGGACGGGTCGCCGCTCATGGTAACGGTGAACGGCTGACCGGCCAGAATGCCGCACAGCAGGCGGGTAGTCGTGCCGGAGTTGCCGGTGTACAGCGCTTCTGACGGCGCTTCGAGACCGTGCAGACCAACGCCTTCCACGATAACCTCGTCGTCGGTGATGTTAATCTCGACACCCATCTTGCGGAAGCAGTCAATGGTGGACAGGCAGTCCTCACCCATCAGAAAGCCGGTGATATGGGTGGTGCCGTTGGCAAGTGCGCCGAGCATAACGGCACGATGCGAGATGGATTTGTCGCCCGGCACGGTAATTTCACCGCGCAAAGGGCCGCAGGGTTGAATTTGCATGGGTTTGTACTCCTTTTATTCGTTAGGCACGCAATAGCTGCCGATTACTTTGATATAGGGAAGCTCCTCATGAAGCTGATACAGCAGGGACTGCACCGCATGGTCGCGCATGTTGCCGGTGAAATCGACATAGAACACATAGCACCACGGGCTGTCCTTGAGCGGACGCGAGTGGATTTCGGTCATGTCGATGCCGTAGTGCGCGATGGTGTCCAGCACGGTGATGAGCGTACCGGACGCATTGGGAATGTGGAATGCGATCTCGATGCGGTTATCCTCGGGCTGACAGGTCAGCGTTCTGCTGACGGCGATAAAGCGTGTTTCGTTGTGCTGCATGTCGTTGATGCCCTCGGCGAGAATATCGAGACCGTAGCGCACAGCCGCCTCCTGCGAGCAGATGGCAGCAAGGCTCTTGTCGCCCTTTTTCTGCACGTTCTGCGCCGCAATGGCGGTGTTTGCCACCTCGATGGCCTCCAGATCGTGTGCAGAGATGAAACTGTGGCACTGCGGCAGCGCATGCGGATGCGAGCAGACACGCTTGACATCCTCGAGCTTTGTGCCGGGCACCGCCGCCAGACAGTGCGAGATTTTCTTGATGTACGAGCGGTTGATGTACAGGTCGTAGTCGAGCAGGAGGTCATAGACTTCGCTGACCGTGCCTGCGGTTGTGTTCTCGACCGGCACAACGCCGATATCGGCCTTGCCATCGCGGACGGACTGGAAAACCTGCTCCCAGGTGGGTACGTTCTGCGGTTCGCAGCTCGGGAACAGCGCACGCGCGGCCAGCTCCTGATACGCACCCGGAACCCCCTGATAGAACACGGTTTTCGGCTCGATAAGCGATTCATTTGGCTTAAATGGGAACTTTTCTGGTGTCTGACGCAGAATTTCACTGTACTGATACTCACGGCTCGCGCGGATCATGCTCTGCAGAAGGGAAACGTACTTGAGCTGCAGCTCCTCCTCCATACCGGCAGAGCGCTTCTCAACGATTTCCGCTTCGCGGTCCGGCTTGTAGATTTTATCGTCCGACTGGGCCTTGGTCTTTGCGACCTCGAGCGCCAGCGACATACGCAGCAGGAACAGCTCTCGGATAGCGGAGTCAACGCGGTTGATATCCTGACGGATTTCGGAAAGTTCACGCATGATAACCCTTCGCCTCCCTCAGAAGATCTGCCAGTGCAACGGCACAGGCGGCCTCGACCACCGGCGCGGCGCGGGTGACGATGCACGGGTCGTGGCGGCCGTGGATGGACAGCGGCTCGACCTTGCCGGTGCGGATGTTGAGCGTATCCTGCACCATGCCGATGGACGGCGTAGGCTTGATGCACGCGCGTACGATGAGCGGCATGCCGCTCGTGATGCCGCCGAGGATGCCGCCGTTGTTGTTGGTTTCGGTCTTGACAACCCCGTTTTCCTCATAAAACGGGTCGTTTGCGTGCGAGCCGCGCAGAGCAGCGAAGGCAAAGCCTGCGCCGAACTCCACACCCTTGACGGCGGGCACGCCGAACAGGATAGAGGACAGGCGGCTCTCCACGCTGTCGAGCATCGGGCTGCCGATACCGGCGGGAAGTCCGACTGCGGCGCACTCAATGACGCCGCCGACCGAATCCTGCTCCTCACGCGCTTCCTCGATAGCGGCCAGCATGGCCTCGAGCGCACGCGGATTGTTCACCGGGTATTCGGCGTTCCGCAGCGCATCCAGCTGCTCGGCGGTAACTTCCACATCGTCGAACGGCATATCCTGAATCTGAGCGATGGACTGGATGTGCGCGCCGACCGTCACGCCCTGTTCCTTGAGCCACAGCTTGCACAGCGCACCGGCGAACACCAGCGGAGCCGTCAGCCGGCCGGAGAAATGGCCGCCGCCGCGCGGGTCGTTGCAGGAATCGTAGCGCAGCATACCCGTGTAGTCTGCGTGGCCGGGACGCGGCTGCGCCGCCAGCTCTGCGTAGTCGTTCGAGCGCTGATTGGTGTTGCGGATGACGGCACAGATAGGCGTGCCGGTCGTTTTGCCGTTGTAGATGCCGGACTGAATTTCCGGCCTGTCCGGCTCCTTGCGCGCAGTGGACTGCTTGTTGCGGCCCGGTGCGCGGCGCTCCATCTCGCGCAGGACAAACGCCTCGTCATACATAACACCGGACGGGAATCCGTCGATCACAACGCCGATGCCCGTGCCGTACGATTCACCGAAAATGGAAATTTTGATTGTATTGCCCCAGGTAGACCCCATGCTTCTCCCTCCTTACAGCTTCAGAACGTATTCGTGCAGCGTTTCTGCATCGATCGGGGTGATTTCTGCCCGACCGGCTTCACGCACGAGAATAAAGTTGACCGTTGCGCCGAATTTCTTTTTGTCCGACAGCAGAGCATTAAAGATGGACTCGCGGTCGTAGTTCAGCTCGGTCGGCAGACCGATGTGCTTCAACAGGCCGATGAGCGGCGCTGTCAAATCCTCGTTGCCCAGCAGAGCGGACAGCTGCATCGCTGCTACCATGCCGATCGCCACCGCCTGACCGTGAGTGAGGTCGGTGTAGTTGCCCAGTTTTTCTGCCGCGTGGCCGATGGTGTGGCCGAAGTTGAGGATCATGCGCAGTCCGGTGTCGTGCTCGTCGATGGCAACAACATCGCGCTTGATCTTAACGCACTCGTAAATGATATTCTCAATGTTGGACTTGTAGTCCGGCTGAGAAACCATCGTCAGGATTTCCCGGTTGGAAATGTAGCCGTACTTAACGACCTCGGCCATGCCGTCCGCAAAGGTGCTGTCCGGCAGGGAAGCGAGCACGTTCGGGTCGATGAGCACGAGCCGCGGCTGATAGAACGCGCCGACGAGGTTTTTGCCCTCGGGCAGATCAACGCCGGTCTTGCCGCCGACCGAGGAATCCACCTGCGCGAGCAGCGTGGTCGGGATCTGACACAGCGATACGCCGCGCAGGAAGGTCGCCGCGGCAAAGCCGGTGATGTCGCCGACAACACCGCCGCCGAGCGCGATAATCAAATCCTTGCGGGTCATGCCGGCGGCCAGCAGATCATGGTAAATGCCCTCAACCGTGGAAAGCTGCTTGTGCTCCTCACCGGCGGGAATGACCGTGTGCGTCACCGGCAGGGAGAACTGCTTTTCCAGCTTCTCGAGATACAGCGGCGCTACCGTTGAATCCGACACGATATGCACGCGGCTGGGCGAAAAGGTTTCGAGGATTACCGTGCCTGCACGGTCCAGCAATCCGGTTTCGATATGAATTTCGGACACGCCGTTCGCGCCCGTCAGACTCAGCGTTTCTGCCAATTTAGACAACCCCTTGTTAGATAGAGATATTTAGAGAAAGAGTGAAGAGCCTATGCAGAGAGTGAAGAGTGTAGAGTTGAGAGTGGAGATAAGGTGACGCTTCGCGTCTTATTTAATCATCGCGCACTGCGCGATACCACATCTTCACTCTTCACTCCTCACTCTCCACTCTATTAGAAGCTCTTCACTCTCAGACCTCAGTTCTTACTTATTATAATAGAATTAAATCTCGCGGTCAACTGCAGCTGCAACAGCGCGCAGTGCGTTCATGGTGTGGTGGAACGAATCGTAGGTCAGCGACTGTGCACCGTCAGACAGAGCGTGTGCAGGATCGTTATGAACCTCGATCATCAGGCCGTCCGCACCGGCTGCAACAGCAGCCTTTGCCAGCGGCTCGACCATCCAGTAAATGCCGCCTGCATGGGACGGATCAACGACGACCGGCAGATGGCTCATGCGCTTGAGCACCGGAACGGCGGAAATATCGAGGGTGTTGCGGGTGTACTTCTCGTAGGTACGGATGCCGCGCTCGCAGAGGATAACGTTCTCGTTGCCGCCGGCCATGATGTACTCGGCGCTCATCAGGAACTCCTCCATGGTGTTGGCGAAGCCGCGCTTGAGCAGGATGGGCTTGCGGGTCTGGCCGAGCTCCTTCAGCAGCTCGAAGTTCTGCATATTGCGTGCGCCGACCTGGAAACAGTCGCACTTGTCCATGAAGATGTCGATGTGCGCCGGATTGGTGATCTCGGTGACAACCGGCAGACCGGTTGCCTCATGCGCCTTGTGCAGCAGCTCCAGGCCCTCAGCCTTCAGACCCTGGAAGGAGTACGGGGAAGAGCGCGGCTTCCATGCGCCGCCGCGGAGAACGGTCGCGCCGTCCGCCTGTACGTGCTTGGCGACGTCGATGATCTGCTCCTCGCTCTCGACCGAGCACGGGCCGGCCATTACGACCAGCTTCTTGCCGCCGACAACGACGCCCGGTGCAATCTCAACGACAGAGTTGTCCGGATGGAACTTGCGGTTTGCCAGCTTGAACGGCTCCTGCACCTTGATAATGTTCTCAACCTGCGGGTCAAGCATGAGTGCGTCCTTGTCAACAGCGCCGGTGTCGCCGACCAGACCGATAACGATGGTGTCCTCGCCGTAGATCGGGTTTGCCTTTACGTTCCAGCGCTCGATGTGGCGGGAAAGCTCCTCAACGTGCTCGTGGGTCGCACCCTGCTTCATAATGATAATCATGCTGCTTTATCTCCTTTTGCTTGAGGTGGTAGAAAAAATGCTGTTTGTCCGGCGGAAAAAGGCATAAAAAAAGCCCTTCATCCACAAAGAGGGACGAAAGACAAACGGTTCCGCGGTACCACCCACATTCGGCGCACAATGCTGCGCCGCACTTTTTCAGATACAGAAAATATCCTATCCCTGTAACGGAGGAAATCCGTCAGCGCCTAATTCGATAGGGTTCAGCGCCGCAGCTCAGGAGGGAACTTCATCGTACCGGCGTCTGCGTCCGTTTCCAGTCATGCCGGACACTCCCTGAAAGCCGCACTTGGAACGATTACTTTCCTCTGTCATCGCTTTGTGCAATATTTGTGTTTATTATATCGCTGGACGGGCGAGTTGTCAATGACTGATTTGACATGGTTCGGCGGGAAATTGCATAAATTTTCATGTATTCTGACAAGTCCCTGGCCTTCCGCACGTCAAGCGGATGCGTAATGAACCACCGCAGGGCGGGATGAGGTCATCCTGCCCTGCAATACAGATTGGCAATGAAGGATAATGGTCAATCACAACATTCATTTTTCATCCTCAATTCTCAATTTGCCCTTCTACTTTAGTAATCTGCGGCATAGTCTATAGTGGTGATGAAAATGGACAAACGAAAAGCGGCCTTCCGGCAGGCGATTTCGTGCCTGCCGCCGATACGGCGGGCGCAGCTGGAACGGCTGGACAGGCCGGAGGACATCGAGGAATTACGCTTTCGCGCGGGACAGCCGCCTGCGGCGAAAACTGCCGTCGGAGAGCGGCCGCTCCCGCTTGAGGCGGTCACATCGGCGGAGCTGCGCGAGATGCTCAGCCGCGCAGCGCAGTATTCCGTGCATAGTTATACAGACAGTCTGCGGCACGGCTTTCTGACGTTATCCGGCGGACATCGACTGGGCATCTGCGGCACAGCCGCCGAAGAGGACGGCCGCGTTATCGGGGTGCGCGGCCTGAGTTCAATCAACCTGCGCATTGCACATCAAGCCGAGAATTTACAGGCGCAGATTGCCCGTTGGATAGGAACGGACGAGCCGCAGTCTGCCTTGCTCCTGTCACCGCCGGGATATGGCAAAACGACCTTGCTGAGAGAGTGGGTGCGCTACTTCTCTGACCGCGGTTTCACTGCTGCGATTGCGGACGAGCGCAGCGAGATTGCCGCTCTTGCGGACGGTGTACCGCAGCTTGCGGTCGGGCGCTGCACGGATGTGATGGAAGGCTGCTCGAAATGGCAGGCGGCGGTCATGCTGCTCAAAACCATGTCGCCTGCCCTGCTCGCTCTTGATGAAATTACTGCGCCTGAGGACGCAAAGGCGGTATCGCTCTGCACGCACTGCGGAACGGCAGTGATTGCGTGTGCACACGCGGCCGGACTGGATGATCTGCGGCAGCGGCCGATCTACCGTGAGCTGCTCGCACTCGGCGCATTTCATCAGGCGGTTATTATCGAAAAACAGGACGGACAGCGGGTCTACCGCATGGAACGATGGGAGGAGACGAAATGTTAAAGCTGATCGGTTCGGTGATGGTGTTCGGCTCATGTGCGGCGCTCGGACTGTCCGCGCGGCAAAATCTGCGGCGCAGAGTGGCGGCGGCAGACGCCATGCTGCTTGCGCTCGGTCTTATCCGCAGCGAGATTTCCGGAAGACGGACACCTATGCCGGAAATTATCGGTCTACTGGCGGAAAACGAGCAGCCGATCGTCCGCAAAGTCTTTCGCACGCTGCAGCGCCGCTTGCGGGAGCAGAACGGCCTGTCGCTCGGCTACCTGTGGCGCAGCACCTTGCGGGACTGCCGTGCACAGGTCGGACTGGGCACGCAGGAATGCGACATTCTGTGCGACGCCGCAAACTACTTAGGCCGCTACGATGCGGACGAGCAGCTGACCGGTCTTATGCAGGTGGAGCGGCGGCTGGCGGCCTCGCGGGAGGCAGCGCAGGAGGATTTGGCAAATCGGGGAAATCTGTACCGGACCTGCGGCATTGCGCTCGGTCTGCTGGTGATTCTGGTGCTGATCTAAGCGGAGGAAAACGATGGATGTTGATCTGATTTTCCGCATTGCGGCGGTAGGAATTTTAGTGGCGGTGCTCGGACAGCTGCTCTCCCGCTCGGGCAGGGAGGAGCAGGCGCTGATGACGACACTCGCGGGTTTAATTGTCGTTTTGATGCTGATTGTTCAGGAAATCGACCGCCTGTTCACCATGATGAAAAATGTATTTGGGTTTTGACGATGGAATTAGGCTTGATTTGCGGCATTGTCCTTGCGGCGCTCACGCTGTCACTGGTGCTGAAAAAGGACGCGCCCGCTATCGCGTTTCTGCTGGTGCTGACGGCAGGCGTGATCCTGCTTTTGCGGGTGTTCAGCGCAGCCGGAAGCGCGGCGCAGCGGTTTTCCGGTCTGCTCTCGCAGTGCGGCTTGGATTCCGCGCTGTATCTGCCGGTGTGCAAGGCAGTCGGAGTGGCAGTCGTGGTGCGGATTACAGCCGCGCTATGCCGGGACGCCGGTCAATCCGCGCTTGCCGCCAAGATGGAGATTGCAGGCGCTGTCCTGACGCTTTCCGTGTGCCTGCCGCTTTTCGAGCAGGTGCTCGACCTTATTACGGAGTGGGCGGTATGAGCAAATGCAAACTGGCGCTGAATGCTATTCTTGTGCTCCTGCTGTTCCTGCCGTTCGCGCATGCGGCTGTAAGTGAGGAACAGGTGCAGTCAGTCGGCGGCAGCAGTCTGACCGATGCCATGCCGGACAGCGCCCGGCAATACCTTGACGGCGTATCGCCGGAAAACGCGGACACGCTGTCGGATTCGGTCTCCCGCGTGCTGGAAAACATGACCTCGGACAGCCAAAGTGCGATTCGGACTGCACTTGGCGGACTGTTGCGCGTAGCCGTGATTGTGCTGCTGGCCTCGGCGGCGCGCGGCTTTTCTGCGGCGGCGGGCGGCGAGGCCAACGACTGGATCGACATGGCGGCGGCACTTGGCTGTGCGGCAGTACTACTGCGGGATTTCACGGGTGTGCTGTCGCTCTGCCGCGACACGCTCGACCAGATCGGCGTGTTTTCGGGCACGCTCCAACCGGTGCTCGCCACTGTACTTGCGACCGGCGGCAACACGGCGACCGCAACGGTTTTACAGGCGGCGACCATGGTGGTGTTTGATCTTGTGATACGGCTGGTGAACGCCCTGCTTGTTCCGGCGGCGTGCGCGTATCTTGCTATCACGGCGGTGGATGCCGCGGCAGGCAACGGCATGCTGCGCGGCATCGCGGACGGCATAAAAACCCTGACCTCGGGTGTACTTAAACTCATTTTAACGCTGTTCACCGCATATCTTGCGATAGCGGGCGGTGTTTCCGGCAACGTGGACCGCATGACGCTAAAGACCGCGAAACTTGCCGTGTCCGGTGCGGTTCCGGTGGTCGGCGGTGTGATTTCGGACGCGACCGAAACCATGCTGTCCGGTGCAGCTTTGCTGCGCGGCTCGATCGGCATTTTCGGGATGCTGTGTGTAGCGGCTATCTGCTTTGTGCCGTTCGTTCGGGCGGGAGCAAGCTATTTGTGCTACAAGGCGGGTGCAGCCGTGCTCTCGCCGCTGTGCTCGGACGGCATGAAGCGATTTCTCGAAAACGTAGGCACCGGCTTCGGTCTGCTGCTCGGCATGCTGAGCACCTGCTGCATGATACTGTTTCTCGAACTTGTGTATATGGTGGCGATGGTGAAACCAATATGACTGAATTACTGCAAACGATATTACTGCGCGTGACGATCGCGGGAGCCGCGTCTGCGGTGGCGCTCAAGCTGGCAGGCGGCGGGGCCTTAAAAGAGGTTGTGAGGACAGCTGCCGGTCTGCTCATGCTGCTGGCGCTCCTGCAGCCGTTGGCGGGACTGCACTTGCTGTCATGGAACTGGCAGAGCAGCGTCTCGCAGAGCGACTTAGACGAAATGCAGGCGCGCAACATGCAGACCACGATGAGCACGGTCGCGGCGAGCATTGCGAAGGCGGTGCAGCAGCGTGCGGAGGAAGCCGGTATTCCGTGCACGGTGAACGTGGAGATGGCGAATGATGCGGACGGCTTGCTGCAGGTCGATAAAGTGACCGTGTACTACGACAGTACAGCGGCGAATCGCCTGTCCGAGCTGCAAAGTCTGCTGACCAAGGAATGCGGCGTACCCGCAGAACGACAGGAGCTGATCGCAAGATGAAACTGCCGGATAACGAAAACTTAACTGCCGTCAAGGAGAAAATCCTGCCGGTTTTGAAGAAATACCGGGCCGTGCTGGCGGTATTGCTCGCGGGCGTGCTGCTGCTCACCTCGGGGCACAGCGGAAACACTGAGCAGGTGCAGACCGCAAGTGCGGACACAACGGTTTCACAGTCGTTCGATCTGAACGACTTCCAGCAGGAACTGCAGGCGCGGCTTGCCGCAATTTCCGGCGCCGGACGTGTGGAGCTCATGCTGTCGCTCGACCAGACCGAGGAATCGGTCTACGCGGTCAACACCCGCCAGACAAGCGGGAGTGACAGCCGCAGCCGGGAAAGCGATGTGAGCGTGGTCTCGAACGGCAGCTGCGGCGAAACGCCCGTGACGGTCAAGTGCGTTCTGCCGGTATTCCGCGGTGCGGTTGTGCTGTGCGATGGCGCAGATGACGCATCCGTTCGGCTGTCCGTCACACAGGCGGTCAGCACGGTGTGCGGCATCGGCGCAGACAAAGTTACGGTTCTGAAAATGCAATCCGATACATAAGGTATAGCAATTCGTTAGGAGGGCAGGCAGATGAAGAAGATCAAAAAACGCGGAGCGGTCTACGGTGTGATCGCGCTGCTGCTGTGCGCAGCGGCTTATCTGAACTGGAGCTACGTTGACACGCCGGAGGACCTTCTTGCGGCGCAGCAGACCGACGCGCAGGCGGATGCGCAGACCGATGCCTCGGCGGACAGCACCGCCGGTGAGGGCGATTATTTTGCATCCTCACGGCTGACGCGCACGCAGGCGCGAGACGAAGCGGTGAGCACACTCAAGGAACTTAGTGAGAGCGACACCGCAGACCAGAGTGCAAAAGACGATGCGGCGGCACAAATTTCCGCACTGGCGGACGACACGGTGGCCGAAGCCAACATCGAGAGCCTGATTCGCGCCAAAGGCTACGAGGATGCAGTTGTGATGCTCGGTGACAGCAGCGCGAATATCGTGGTAGCGCCGCCGGACGGCGGTCTGCAGGCCGAGGACGTAGCTGTTATCCGCGATATCGTTATCTCGGAGACCGGCATGACGGCAGGGCAGATCAAAATCGTGGAAGCATCTTAATAGATAGCGTGTATTTTTACTTTGCTTTTTACACAAACTGTGCTATAATGCTCTTAGACAATACCGGATGATGGGATTGTCTCAAAAAAGGAGAGTGAGCACTATGGCAGATCACAAGGAGTACTGGTCCACCGAAAGCGATCAAGGCTCTATCCGTATCTCTGAGGACGTTGTTGCGTCTATCGCAGCACTGTCGGCCTCGGAAACCAAGGGTGTCAGCGGTTTGTATTCCAGCCTGACGAGCGACATTGTCGGCTTTATCAGTAAAAAGAATTTGTCCAAGGGCGTCCGTATCGAACTCGGCGACGATGATACCGTTAAGGTAGAGATCGGCTTCCTCGCACTGTTCGGCTACAACATTTGTGATGTGGCAAAGGAAGTGCAGGAGAACGTCAAGTCCTCGATCGAGTCCATGACCGGTCTGCGCGTTGTCGAGATCAACGTGCATGTCGGCGGCGTGACTTTCAAGCCGTCCGCTTCGGCTGAGGAAAAGGCCGAGCCGGCACCGTCCGAGACCGAAACTCCGGCGGAGACGGCAGACGCTGAGTAACATGAGCAAAACAGGCATGGCTGCGGCTGTGCCTGTTTTTCTGTTGCCCGGTTTTATGAAATATGGAATACCGCCTTGCGTTTTGCCCGAAAATAGGATAAAATAGTTATACTGAATAGTAGGCGAAAATTTGCGTAAATATAGGAGGTCCTGCTGCATGAGTGTGATGAGCAGAACAAAAGCAAGAGAAATTGCGCTGCACCTGATCTTTGAGATGGGGTTTCAGCAGTTTGAAGAAGAAAACCTGAACGAGCGACTGGATGAGGAAATCATGAAGTCCATCAGCGGAGATATCGCACTGTATGCGGGCAAGCTGAGTGAGGAACAGACCGCGTATATCCGCGCGGTGGTAAAGGGCGTGGCAAACGACCTGCCGGTGCTCGATACCATTATCGAGGCCAATTCCAAGGGCTGGTCGCTCAACCGTCTGTCCCACATGACGATCGCGGTACTGCGTCTGGCGCTCTTTGAGATGCGCGATGTAGACGACGTTCCGGTCGGCGTAGCGATTAACGAGGCTGTTGAACTGGCGAAGAAGTACGACACCGAAGATGCCGCTTCCTTCATCAACGGCGTGCTCGGCTCTGCCGCCCGTGCAGAGTTCCCGCAGGGAAAGCAGGAGAGCACCAATGCCTGAGCGCTTTCTGGGAATTGATACGTCCAACTATCGTACGTCAGCGGCGATTTACAACGCCGAGACCGGTGAGTGGGTCAACCGCGGCGGACTGCTGACCGTGCCGGAAGGCGCGATCGGTCTGCGCCAGTCGGATGCGCTGTTCCAGCATACTGTGCGTCTGCATGAAAAAATCGAGGCTCTGCCGCAGGGAGAGGTGCGCGCCATCGGCGTCAGCACTCGTCCCCGCGCGGTGGAAGGCTCGTATATGCCGTGTTTTCTGGCAGGAGAGAGCGTCGCGCGGAGCGCGGCGCATTTGCTTTCCGTGCCGCTTTTTACCGTTTCCCATCAGCAGGGACATATCGCGGCAGCGGCGCTGTCGGCTGGCAAGCTGGATCTGCTTGACGGCGAATTCCTGGCGTGGCACCTGTCTGGCGGCACGAGTGAGCTGCTGCATGTGAAGTGCGGCGCGGACGGCCTGCCGGACTGCACCTGCATCGGCGGCACGACCGACCTTGCAGCCGGTCAGCTGCTCGATCGCGCGGGAAATCTGCTTGGTCTGCCGTTCCCGTCCGGCGGCGCACTGGACGCGCTGGCGCTTACCGCCGAGCCGGAAAAGGGTTTCAAACCCAAGGTAAACGAGTGTAAATTCTCGCTCTCCGGTATGCAGAATCAGGTAGAGAATAAATTCAAGACCGCCGAGCCAAAGCAGATGGCGCGTTTTGCACTCGAGACCGTGGCGAATGCCGTTATCAAAGCCACCGAGCAGGCACGCGAGCAGTATCATTGCCCGATTTTATGCGCCGGTGGCGTCATGGCCAGCCAGATCATCCGTGCCCGCATGAATAAACGGTTCGGCGGGGAGATCTCCTTCGC
>ENA-ORCP01000669-ORCP01000669.1-human-gut-metagenome-genome-assembly--contig:-NODE-669-length-30491-cov-6.857368_pt1 | contig 30491 bp, 27 predicted proteins | sample MGYA00242990_ERZ507991 | MGnify/ENA primary metagenome ERZ507991 (study PRJEB26167, sample SAMN06115496) | human gut metagenome | host: Homo sapiens | place: China:Henan | collected 2015-05-07 | study... | reverse complement strand
AATGTTGCGCTTGTACTCGGAGACAATATTTTTTACGGACAGAGTTTTTCAAAAGTGCTTGCGCGGGCGGCAGAAAGAACAAGCGGCGCCACAATATTCGGATACTATGTTAAAGACCCGAGGGAATACGGCGTCGTTGAATTCGATGAGAACGGAAAGGCAGTTTCCATAGAGGAGAAACCACAGGTACCTAAATCTAATTATGCGGTACCGGGCTTATATTTCTATGATAATGATGTTGTTGAGATTGCTAAGAATGTCAAGCCGTCCAAACGTGGCGAGATCGAAATAACAAGTGTCAACAATGAATATTTAAGGCGGGGCGATTTATATGTTGAGACCCTGGGTCGCGGATTTGCATGGCTGGACACAGGTAATCATGATGCGCTTCTTGATGCGGCGGATTTTGTGGCTGCATTCCAGAAAAGGCAGGGCCTGTATATCTCATGCATAGAAGAGATAGCATATAAGAGAGGCTTTATTACAAGGGAACAGCTTGTAAATCTTGCACAGCCATTGCTTAAGACTGAATATGGCAGGTATCTTATAGATATCGCTAATGGATTATAGGAGGCTATTATGGGTCAGATTAAAGTGACAACTTGCGATATAGAGGGACTTAAAGTTATTGAACCGAAGGTTTTCGGAGATGCGAGAGGATATTTTTTCGAGTCATATAATTATAATGATTATGCGGCAGCGGGAATTACACAGGAATTTGTACAGGATAACCAGTCCGCATCTAAGAAGGGCGTCTTAAGAGGTCTTCATTTTCAGAAGAATTTTCCGCAGGATAAGCTGGTGCGCGTTATTAACGGAGAGGTTTTTGATGTTGCAGTAGACTTGAGAGAAGGCTCAAAGACATATGGTAAGTGGTTTGGTGTGGTTCTTTCGGCTGAGAATAAGAAACAGTTTTTTATTCCGAAGAATTTCGCACATGGATTCGTTGTTCTCTCGGATTATGCTGAATTTGCATACAAATGTACTGATTTTTATCATCCGGATGATGAAGGCGGAATTATCTGGAACGATCCGGATATAGGCATTGACTGGCCTGTGGAAGATGAGTCGGAACTCATATTTTCCGACAAAGACCAGAAATGGCCGCAGTTTAAAGATTACAAAAAAGGTTGCTAATTCTGATGAAGTCGATTATTGTCAATTTTAATAAATACAAGCCGCTGTTAAATGAGCTTGTGACAAGAGATGTTAAGACCAAATACCGTCGTTCGGTGCTTGGCGTGTTATGGACTTTGCTTAACCCGCTCCTTATGATGGTCGTACTGTCGGTGGTATTCTCACATCTGTTTAAGTTCGATATAGATAATTATCCGTTATATCTTCTTGCGGGCCAGGTTGTTTTTAATTTCTTTTCGGCTGCAACCACAATGGATATGACGGCGATTATTGATAATGCACCGCTCATTAAGAAGGTGTATGTACCCAAATACATGTTTGTCCTTTCAAGGACTGTTTCGAGTGCCATTAATCTGATGGCATCGTTTGCTGCGCTTATAATTGTTATGCTTTGTATGAGGGCAGAATTGCATTATATGGCATTACTGGGGATACTTCCGATAATTGCACTGGTGGCACTTTCACTCGGAATCGGACTGATACTTGCGGCTTTTGCGGTTAAATTCAGGGACATAATCCACTTATATTCGGTACTCACCACGGTACTTATGTACCTGACACCGGTAATATACCCGATGTCGAGTCTTCCGCGTGCAATCAGAATGGTAGTGCGCATCAATCCGCTCACGAGTATTCTTGAAATGTTCCGTGGATTCATGATATATGGCACATGGCCTGATCTGTTTACAACACTGATGACAATAATCCCAAGTGTGCTTGTGCTTGTACTTGGTTTCAGGGTTTTTTATAAAAAACAGGATGAATTTATCCTGTATGTGTAGAAAGGAGACGTTATGACAGATGATACAATAATCTCGGTAAAAGATGTCTCCATGCGCTTTAACCTCGCCAGGGAGAAAGTTGACAGCCTCAAGGAATATATTATCAGAGCCTTAAGAGGCAAATTACAATATGATGAATTCTGGGCATTAAGCGATGTCTGTTTCGATGTTAAAAAAGGCGATTCCGTTGGACTTATCGGGCTTAACGGAAGCGGCAAAAGCACAATGCTCAAATGTATTGCCGGAGTGCTTAAGCCGACCAAGGGAAGCGTCTCAATCAGAGGAAGTGTTGCTCCTCTTATCGAGCTGGGAGCCGGTTTTGACATAGACCTTACGGGAAGGGAAAATGTATTCCTCAACGGAGCACTTCTCGGACGTTCGCGTAAGATGATGCAGGATGTATTTGATGATATTGTTGAATTTTCGGAACTGCGTGAATTTATGGATGTTCCGGTTAAAAATTACTCCTCCGGTATGCTCTCAAGACTTGCTTTTTCAATAGCAACATCTGGAGAGGCTGATATACTTATAGTTGATGAAGTGCTTTCAGTCGGCGATTTCAGGTTTCAGGAGAAGTGCCAGGAACGTATACACAGGATGATGGATAAAGGAACGACAGTTCTTTTTGTATCGCACAGTATAGAACAGGTCAGAGAGATATGTAACAAGGTAGTCTGGCTTGAAAGCGGCAAAGTCAGAATGAAGGGCGATGCGGCAGAAATATGTGATGTATATATGCAGACCAGATAGAAAGGGCAGTTATGAACAGGAAGAAAATAATTTTGTTAATATTTGCCGTAGTGGCTGTTATGGTCGGCGGATATTTTTACGCTTATGTCAAAAAAGACTGTGCATTATATAATACGAATTATACGAGAAGCCGGATGGTGCCGGTGACGGAGATAAGTGACGGTAATGAATTCAGGTATTCATTTATATGCGATTCCGCTAATATTACCGGAATGAAGGTACTTATGGCTCCGGCTGATGCCGGAAAGGTATCGGGTAAGATAAATTATGAACTTACCGATGAAAATGGGAATAGTGTTTCGGGACAGGAAACATTGAAAATATCCAGGCTTAAAAGCGGTAAATTCACCTTCCTTAACATGGATAAGGTTGAATATACTAAGGGGGAAAAATATACTTTGGTTATAAAATGCGGCAATGATAAAGGAGAAGGTGTTACCATATCCGGACAGCCGGATGATCTGACACCTGCAATCTGCTATACCTATGTTAAATGGGATTTGCAGACAATGGTTATTTTCGTACTTTTTGCTGCATATTTAATAGCATTTATGACAATACTTCTTAGAATATTCAGAAAGTAGGAATTGAGATGAGCGACAAGGTCAGAATGATATATTTTGCCGAATACAGGGCAAGACTCGATAATCCGGATCAGCTTGTTATACATGCCGGAACAAATGAGACATATATGGAACATGCTAAGATAAAGGCATATATTGATGGTGAAAATGTACCTGTCAAGGCAATTCTCCGTGACAATACAAGGTCAAGATTCTGCTATAAATGGGATAACCTTATGTTTTCATGCGAATATCAGTTTGTTCTTGATGTTCCGAAAGAATTCAGAAAAGCGAAAGTCGTTGTCACATTTGCATGGCAGGACGAAGTATATATACAGAAATATACAGTATCCGGCAGGAGCTTCAGAAAAGCAGGATATACAATTTCGGGCGCAGTGGATTCTGTGCTTGAAAAGGATTCCCATATCAACGTTACAGGCTGGTGTGCGTATAAGGATCCTGTAAATATAAGCGTGCTAAAAGACGGGAAACCTGCTGACTGCGTTATAGAAAGAGTTTCACGTTCTGATATTTCGGATTATTATCAGGATGATGAATTAATCGAGAACCCCGGATTTAAGATAATTTTTCCTCTGGGTTCGGATTATGAAACAGACATAGTGTTTACATCCGGGAATGAAAAGGTTGTCCATCATGTTGATTTATCGAAGAGAACGGACAGCGCCGATAAGAGCTTTGGCAGACTCGCATCAATCGCTATGTCATATATGAAACAGCGAGGCGTACTGGAAACAGCCAAAAAAGTGCTTCGCAAGATCTCACGCGATAAGAAATCAATGGATTACGATAAATGGATTAAGCAGAAGGAACCTAAGAAAACGGTTCTTATGATGCAACGCTCTCACAGGTTTCCCGTGAATCCGAAATTCTCAATAGTAGTGCCTGTATACAGACCTGACGAGAAATATTTTGCTCAAATGCTCAAATCTGTTATGGACCAGACATATACTGACTGGGAGTTATGTCTCGCCGACGGAAGTGGAAGCGGACATGAAATGCGGGAAACAGTCCTCAAAGTATGTAAGGGGGACAGCCGTGTTAAGTATGTTGCACTGAAAGATAATCTCGGAATATCAGGCAATACCAATGCGGCACTTGATATGTCAACGGGCGATTATATAGTTCTCGGAGATCATGATGACATAATAAGACCGAACGCACTGTTTGAATGTGCATCCGCAATCAACGAAGACAACACGATTGATGTAATATATTCCGATGAAGACAAATACGACTGTGGAACACGTAAGAGATTTATGCCGCATTTTAAACCGGATTTTTCACCGGATATGCTTAATAACAATAACTATATCTGCCATCTTTTTGTGTTTTCAAGAGAATTATATGAGAAAGTCGGCGGATTTAACAGCGACTATGACGGCTCGCAGGACTATGACCTGATATTGCGCTGTACCGAGAAAGCAGCCAATATAAAGCATATTCCGAAGGTATTATATACCTGGAGATGCCACATGAATTCAACGGCGATGAATCCGGAGAGTAAAAAATACGCTTATGATGCCGGAATCAGGGCCGCACAGGCGCATTTTGACAGACTTGGAATTAAAGCACATGTATCCGAGGGTTACAGACCGGGATATAACAGGGTCAGATATGATATTGAAGGCAATCCTAAGATATCAATTCTTATACCTAACAAGGACCATGTTGACGATCTTAAGCAGTGCCTTGAATCAATAATAGGCATACAGGATTATACCAATTATGAGATTATCGTAATTGAGAACAACAGTACGGAACAGGCTACTTTTGATTACTATAAAAAGATTGAATCCGTATACGACTGTGTCAAAGTAATTTACTATGACGGAGATTTTAATTATTCAAAGATAAATAATTACGGAGCCGCCGTAGCGTCAGGTGAATATCTGCTGCTTCTTAATAATGATACGGAGATGATTAACAAAGACTGTCTGCGTGAACTTGTAAGCTTTGGAACAAGACCTGAAGTTGGTATAGTCGGCGCCAGACTTCTTTATGAGGATGGAACCGTGCAGCATGCCGGAGTAATAATCGGACTTGGCGGAGTTGCCGGTCATGCATTTGCGGGAATTAAAGGTGATGATCCGGGTTATTTTGCGAGGGCGGTCATTCCGCAGAATTACAGCGCAGTTACGGCTGCGTGCATGCTTGTGCGCAAATCCGTATATGACGAGGTCGGCGGACTTGATGAGCTTTTTAAGGTGGCATTTAATGATGTTGATTTCTGTCTCCGTGTAAGACAGAAAGGATATCTTATAGTATATAATCCTGAGGCAAAATTGTATCACTATGAATCAAAGAGCCGTGGTGTTGAGGATACACCTGAAAAAGCGGCAAGGTTCATGGGCGAAACCAATAACATGATGGAACGTTGGGCCAAAGTTATGGAGGCCGGCGACCCATATTATAACCCTAATCTTTCGCTTAAGCGTTCTGATTTTTCCATAAGGGTATGATATGACAGAACAAGAGGTGTTTTGGATTGAGTGAAATCGTTGACAGAATAAAAGTATATACGGAGCGTTACGGCATAGTAAAATTATGCGGTAAAATTGTGGAAAAGGGTACCGGATATGTACGCAATATCGGGAAAACCGAAACAGAAAAACAGATTCATGAAGAGTATACATTTGCACGTAATCCGCTCATAAGCATTATTGTGCCGGTATACAATGTCGAGCACGAGGCATTTAGGGCGACACTGGAAAGTGTGCTTGCACAGACTTACGGAAACTGGGAGTTATGCATAGCCGACGGCGGAGAGAATAAAGTTGATGCAGTGATAGATGAAGTCATGGGCGATGATGCCAGGATAAGATATGTAAGCCTTGAAGCAAATCTCGGAATATCAGGTAATTCCAATCAGGCACTTGATGTGGCATCGGGCGAGTATGTTGCCTTCCTTGACCACGACGATATACTGGAACCGGATGCTTTGTATGAGGCGGCAAACCGCATAGTAAATTACGGTGCGGACATGGTGTATACGGACGAAGATAAAGTCAGTCCGGACCTTAAACGTTATTTTAAACCGTACAGAAAACCGGATTATAATAAGACACTTCTTTTATCCAATAATTATATCTGTCATTTCTGCGTGATTAACAGGAAAATAGTAACAGAGGCAGGCGGATTCAGAAGTAAATATGACGGCGCACAGGATTATGATCTGTTCTTAAGATGCGTCGATAAATGTAAAGTGATTGAGCATGTTGATAAAATTCTTTATCATTGGAAATCCGGAGAAAATTCAACTTCCGGCAATCCTTTTAATAAGCAATATGCTTTCGATGCCGGACGCAGGGCACTCAACGAATATACCGGTGATGGCACTGTTGTATGCGAACTTGACGATCCCGGATATTACAGGGTTAATCTTATCGATGTTCCGGATGTGCAATGTGTAACGTCATATCCGTCCTATGACGGAAAAGATGAAGATATAAGAGCGGTACAGGCAGATTATGTAATACTTTTACGCACTGATATGAAGCTTTCAAAGGATTTTGCAAGACTTGCAGTGAACCGCGCGGTTCTTACGGGTGCCGATATTATTGTTCCAAAGATTACAGCCGGAGGCAGATATCTCTATAACGGAATTGCCCGTACGGGCCACGGATATACGAAATCTCTTAAAGGAAGTCCGGCGTGGTTTAAGGGTGATTTTAATATGGCAGCCGTTGACATGGAAGCGGCAGTTGTGCCGAGATATGGAATTATGGTTAAAAAAAGTGCGTTAGATAAGGTGCTTGATTCCGGTGACAGGAATTTATACGCACACAAAGGAAGTACAAAGGGCCTTAAAATGGTATATGCGCCTGAGATTACCGTTAAGATGTAGGAGGTATTTATGAGTAAAGTATCAATTGTAATACCTAATTATAATGGAGAAAAATGCCTGAGGGAATGTCTTGCATCATTAAAAAAACAGGATTACAAGGATTTTGATGTCATTGTTGTGGATAATTGTTCCGAGGATGCCAGTCTTCAGTTGGTAGAAGAGAGCGAGGGTGAACTTTTGCTTGAGGTAATACCGCTCGATAATAATTACGGTTTTGCCAAGGCTGTAAATGACGGAATCAAAGCATCCGGCTCCGAATATGTAATACTTCTTAACAATGACGCGGTTGCCGGACGCCATATGGTAGGTGCACTTGTGAACAGACTTGAGAAGGAACCGGATGTGTTTTCGGCACAGGCAATGATGCTCCAATATAACAACAGAAAGCTTATTGACAGCGCGGGCGATTATTTCTGTGTGCTCGGCTGGGGATTTGCAAGAGGCCGCGATGAGGCAGCCTCAAGATATACCGGAAAGTGTGATATATTCAGCGCCTGCGCGGGAGCGGCAATTTACAGACGGAATGTATTCGATGAAATAGGGTATTTTGATGAGAATTTCTTTGCATATCTTGAAGATGTTGATATAGGATACAGAGCTAAGATTTACGGATGGCGGAACGTATATGAACCTGAGGCGAAGGCGCTGCACATCGGAAGTGCGGCCAGCGGTTCAAGACATAATGCATTTAAAGTAAGCCTCTCGGCCCGCAATTCGATGCTTCTTATGTATAAGAATTTTGCACCGTGGCAGAAAGTATTGAACTTTGTACCGGTGTGCGCCGGAATACTTGTAAAGATTGTGTATTTTGCACGAAAAGGACTTGCCGGTGCATATCTTAAGGGAATTTTCAGTTCATTCTTTAAAATGAAGGATGTCAGCAGGACATTAAATTTAACTAAAAACACAATTGCGATTGAGAAAGAACTCTTGCGCAATACACTCAGAAGATTAGGAATATAGAATGGACAGTATCAAATCTTGTATCAAAAAATATAAATTAATTCCATGCCTTGTCATGGTGGCTGTAATGGCTGTTACGGCATATCTGGTAAAATGGTACAGATACGGTGATATAGCGGGCAGATACGGACAGGATGTTATATATTTTTACCGGTATTATGATGTGATTGCATTAATTCTTATCATATCGGCCGTTGTGGTTTATTACCTTGTGTTTGTCAGAAAATCACCTGTCCATAAAATATATCTTGCCGCGTGTATATGTCTCGGAATAGCATTTACGCTTATAATCACACCGAATGCTGGTGCCGATGAGACCAATCATCTGTATCACGTAATGGGTACCGTCAACAGAATTACCGGTGCCGGGGATACGGGCAGTGAAGGTACATATTATGCAAGGCGGACTTTTGCGGACCTTGACCTTGATAAGAATATAAGTGTAACTAATTACATTAAAACTGCCAAAAACTTCTTTAAAACTGCGGGATGCGACGGAAGCGAACTGGTAGAAGTCAGTGCTGATGTGTATAATTACAGCCCGGCAGCCGTGATACTTTATCTGCCGGCAATTATCGGGATATTAGCAGGCCGGATTACAGGCCTTGGCGGTGTTATGACATATACGCTTGCCAGACTGCTGATGCTTGTGGTGTATTCGGCGATAACATATACGGCACTTAAGAAAATACCGGTCGGTAAAAATCTTCTTGCGCTTATTATGCTTCTGCCTATGATGACATCGAGAGTGGTATGCATATCGGAAGATTGTGTTTTGTATGCGGTTATTTTCTTATACATGGCATATGTTATGAATGCAGTTTATTCGGACCGGACAATAAGACCTGCCGAGACCGTAGTAATGGTATGCGCAGGAGTGTTCATGTCGGCATTTAAGGGTGGAATTTATATTCCGCTTCTGTTATTATTGTTTATGATCCCGAAACGTAATTTCGGAGAGAAAGTTAAGTACCCCGTGGTGGTAGCAAGTGCGATACTGCTGGCGGTTGTGACATTTGCGGCAGTTAATTCCAATATTTTTAAAGATGTGTCATCATCTACATCGGGCAGCGAGAATGAACTTATGTGGACCGAGAGCGAAGGATTTACGTTAAGACGGATGTTTACTCACCCGAAAGAAGCGCTTTGCATGCTTTTTAACACATTTTTCCTTATGGGCGGAACACATTATGCCGAAATGTTTGCAAGCGGATTCGGCTGGCTGCAGATATATACATCGGGTTTTCTGACAGCCGGATTTACAGTGCTTATGGTGCTTACGCTTCTTAACTGCGAAGGCAGGGAAATCTGTTTTAATAAGAAACAGAGGATTATTTCACTATCTGCGGCAGCAGTGAGCATATTTATAATAGTTATATCAATGTGGATATTCTGGACACCGGCAGGCTCAGCGCATATAGTCGGACTTCAGGGAAGATATTTTATACCGCTTCTGTTCTGTGCAGTGTATCCGCTTAAAAACAGCAGATGTATCATCAAAAAGGATATCGGTGGCGGAATTATTTTTGCCGCGGTTATGTTTCACGCATTGACTTTTTGGGAAATATATATAAGAATGGCAGTCTAAGGAGGGTTTTATTATGGCTGAAAATGAATTTAAATATGAGCTTACCATACTCATGCCGTGTCTTAACGAGGCGGAAACGCTGGAGACATGTATTAAGAAGGCACAGACATTCCTGTACGAGAACAACGTGGACGGTGAGATACTTATCGCCGATAACGGAAGTACAGACGGCTCAATAGACATAGCACAGCGCAACGGTGCCAGAGTTGTCAACGTCGAGACCAAAGGTTACGGAGCAGCGCTTATTGCCGGATGCAATGCGGCACTCGGTAAATATGTAATAATGGGAGACTCTGACGATAGTTATGATTTTTTACATCTTATGCCTTTCGTTGAGAAGTTAAGAGAGGGATATGATCTTGTAATGGGTAACCGTTTCAAGGGCGGAATTGAGAAGGGCGCCATGCCGTTTTCACACAGATATATCGGAAATCCGGTGCTCTCATTTATAGGAAGATTCTTCTATTCAAGCAAGATAGGCGACTTCCATTGCGGACTTCGAGGATATAATACCGCGAGAATGAGAAGTATAGACCTTAAGACAACCGGAATGGAATATGCAAGTGAAATGGTTGTAAAGTCGACACTTTACGGCTTTAAGATTGCAGAAGTTCCTACGACGCTTAAGAAAGACGGAAGAAGCCATGCGCCTCATCTCCACACATGGAGGGACGGCTGGAGACATCTTAAGTTTCTTCTCATGCACAGTCCAAAGTGGTTGTTCCTCTATCCGGGAATATTCCTTCTTGTACTTGGACTCGGACTTATGTTGGCAATACTTGTGGGACATGTATCAATCGGTGGTGCCGGTCTCGGAGTACATACCATGCTTTATTCATCGGCAATGATACTGTTAGGTGTGAACATGGTGATGTTTTCCAAATTTACGGAAGGATATGCGCGTTCAACGGGATTCATTCCGGTCAAGCCGGTAGGAAAGCTTGGTAAATTCTTTACCGTTGAGAAAGGAATCCTTTTTGGAGTTATCCTTTTTATAATCGGACTTGTATGTTCAATTATGGCAGTTAATGTATGGGCGAAGAATTCATACGGAATCCTTGAGGCAGATAAAATGATGAGACTTACGATACCGGCATTTACGGCAATTGTTGTAGGAATCCAGATGATTCTCTCAAGTTTCTTCCTCGGAATCCTTCAGATAAAACACAAATAACGAGGTGCTTATAGTGAGCGAAGAACTTGTAAGTGTATGCATTCCGGCATATAACAGCGGCCGGTTCATAGTAAGGACGATAGAGTCGATTCTTAACCAGACATATAAGAACATAGAAATAGTGGTTGTGGATGACTGTTCATCTGATGATACGGTTGATAAAGTGAAGAGTATCAAAGATGATAGGATAAAGCTCATTGTCAATGAAGCCAATCTTGGAATGAGCCGCAACTGGGATAAATGCGTCCGCAGCTGCAGCGGCAGGTATGTAAAGCTTATACCGGCAGATGATTGTATATATCCGGACTGCATAAGCAGGAGTGTGATGATTCTTGAGAAGCACCCGGAGGTCTCGCTTGTTGTTGTCGGAACAGATCTTGTGGATAATGATGATAAAATAACCGGTTCATACATGCACTGGCCCGGTAACGGAATAGTAAAAGGTGCCAGAATTGCCAAGACATCCGTGATGTTGAATAATTTCTGGGGCAATCCGGTGTGTGCCATGTTTCGCAAAGACGACTATATTGCAACAGGCGGTTTTGATGATGATATACCGTATATACTTGATTTTGACTTGTGGCTCGGATTGTCAAGGCTCGGCGATACGGCGGTCATCAAGGACAAATTAAGTTCATTCCGCGTGCGCAAGGATTCCAACACGGGAGTGCTTATAGGCAGCAAGGGCCGGGATTACACGGCAGAACATGTAAGGCTCCTTGATAAGCATATCGTAGCGCATACTTTTAAGATGAACGGTTTTGAAAGGTGGATTTCAATCACATGGAGACGCCTTCGGAACTATCTGATTGCTTTATTTATTAAGATTAAAGCTTAATTGATAAAAAAAATAATGACTTTTTGTAAATACAGTGGTAATATATACGAGGTAAAGTCGGGAAATATTATTTTATAGGAAGAAAGGAAAAATATATGTCATACCAGGATACTTATAAAGAATGGTGCGTTAATCCGTATTTTTCGGAAGAAACAAGAGCAGAATTAAAGTCAATTGAAGGCAATGATAAAGAAATCGAAGACAGATTCTACAGGGAACTCGAATTCGGTACCGGCGGACTCAGAGGAGTTATCGGTAACGGAACCAATAGAATGAATGTGTATACAGTCAGAAAGGCTACACAGGGACTCGCTAATTTTATAATTAAAGAAGGCGGACAGTCAAAGGGTGTTGCCATTGCATATGACTGCAGAAGAATGTCACCTGAATTTGCTGATGAGGCTGCACTCTGCCTGAATGCGAACGGCATCAAGGCATATGTTTTCCCATCTCTCAGACCTACACCGGAATTATCATTTGCGGTAAGAAATCTCGGATGTATAGCGGGAATAGTTGTAACAGCCAGCCATAACCCTCCGGAATATAACGGATATAAGGTATATTGGGAAGATGGTGCACAGGTTACATCACCTAAGGATGTTATGATCATCGATGAAGTTAAAGCTATCAAAGATTATAATGTCGTAAAGACAATGGACAAAATTGAGGCAGTTAAAGCAGGATTATATAATGTAATCGGTTCTGACCTCGATGACAGATATATTGCAGCACTTAAGAAACAGATCATTAATGCGGATGTTATTAAGGAAATGGGAGACGATCTTGTTGCCGTATACACACCGCTTCACGGAACAGGTAATATTCCGGCAAGAAGAGTTCTTAAAGAAGTTGGATTTAATAAAATATACGTAGTGCCTGAGCAGGAGAAACCGGACGGTAATTTCCCTACAGTAGGATATCCGAACCCTGAAGATCCTAAGGCATTCACACTTGCACTTGCACTTGCCAAGGAGAAGAATGCGGACGTTGTTCTCGCAACAGACCCGGATGCCGACAGACTCGGAGTATATGCCAAGGATTCCAAGACAGGTGAATATATGTCATTCACAGGTAACATGTCGGGAATGCTTATCGCAGAATACATTCTCTCCCAGAAGAAGGAGAAAGGACTTATTCCTGCTAACGGTGCATTGGTCAAGACAATCGTTTCAACCAATCTCGCAGATGTTATTGCCAAGGAATATAATCTTAAACTTATCGAAGTACTTACAGGTTTCAAATATATCGGAGAGCAGATTAAGTGGTTTGAGCAGAATCATACCTATGAGTATATGTTCGGATTTGAGGAAAGCTACGGCTGTCTCGTAGGCACACATGCAAGGGATAAGGATGCCATTGTTGCGGTTCTTATGCTCTGTGAGGCTGCTGCATACTATAAGAAGCATGGACTTACACTCTGGGATCAGATGCTTAAGATTTACGAGAAATACGGATATTTCAGAGAGACACTTGTATCTCTTGAGAGAAAAGGTGTTGAAGGAGTTGCCGAGATTCAGGCAATGCTTGAAAAATTACGTAACAACCCTCCTGCAGAAATCGGAGGATATAAGGTTCTTGAGTTCAGGGATTATGAGAAAGATATTGTTAAACGTGCTGACGGAAGTACAGGCACAACAGGTCTTCCTGAATCCAATGTTCTCTATTTTGACCTTGAAGACAATGCATGGTGCTGTGCAAGACCTTCAGGAACCGAACCAAAGGTTAAGTTCTATATGGGTGTTAAGGGAAGTAGCTTTGAGGATGCGGATAAGAAACTTGCCGGCCTCAAAGAAAGCATGATGAGTCTTGTTGAATAATTCAATATAACCAATGATTATTATCCCGTTCATACGCCGGATGTGAGTATGGACGGGATTTTCTATACCCGGTATATGAAAATATCACTTATTTTCCTTATTTGCTACACAAAAAGTACACAATTTCCATCTATACTCATAGACATAGAAAGCGATAAAGATTACACCAAAGGAGATGTATTGATATGTATAATGATGAAAATAATTACACAGCATATAACAGCGAGCCGCAGCCGCAGCCACAGCCACAGCCGCAGCTCACCAAGAAGGGTTTAAGAGCAATGAGAAAGGCTCAGAGAATTGAACGCAGGGCCTCACAGCCTAAGAAAAAGAACTGGTTTGTAAGAGGCGTGGCGATGGTTGTCTGTGCAGTGCTTTTAGGCGGAGTTGCCGGAGTTGCCTGCTACGGCGTAAGTTATGCAGGATACAGCTTATTCCCTATTAAGAACAGCAGCCAGACAGATGCTTCGTCAAAGCTGGCAGCTACAGCGGCACAGCTTGGTAATGTAAATGCCAACAAGGACATCAAGGCCACGGTATATGATGTATCCGATATAGTTGATTCGGTAATATCGTCCGTAGTAGCCATCAATGGTGAATATACACAGGAAGTTAACTACGGCTGGTTCGGAAGCCAGACCAAGAAGTCAACGGTAAGCGGTTCCGGTATCATAATCGGTTCAACCGATGATGAGCTTCTTATGGTAACCAATGCACACGTAATTGACGGCGTTGAGAATCTTGCGGTAACATTTTATGACGGAAGCAAGGTCCCTGTTGAAGTCAAGAATAAAAAGAGCAGCTATGACCTCGCTGTTATTTCGGCAAAGCTTTCGGATATTCCTAAGGATGCCATTTATACTATAGCAACACTTGGTGATTCATCACAGATTAAAGTCGGTGAAGCAGCAATAGCAGTAGGTAACTCAATGGGTTACGGTATTTCGGTTACCACAGGATGCATCAGTGCAATTGATAAAACTGTAACAGTTGAAAGCACGGAATACAATAACCTTATCCAGACAGATGCAGCCATTAATCCTGGCAACAGTGGCGGTGCTCTCTTCAATGCGCAGGGCGAAGTAATCGGTATCAACTCAGTCAAGATGAGTACAACAGGTGTCGAAGGAATGGGATACGCTATTTCAATTTCATCTGTTAAGGATATCATTAACGAACTTTCAACAACAGATTCAAGAAAACAGCTTGATGATGATGAAAGAGGTTACCTCGGAATTACAGGCGTAAGTATAACAAGCCAGATTTCACAGACATATGGATATCCGGTAGGTGTTGCCATCAGAAACATTACCAAAAACGGTGCAGCAGATAAGGCGGGACTTATCAAGAATGATATCATATGTTCCTTTGACGGTGAAACGGTTGAGACTATAGATTCTCTTGTTGAACTTATGAAATACTATGCCGTCGGAGAGACAGTCAAGGTTGAATATTATCATATGAACTCTTCGGGAGAATATGAGAAAACATCAACTACCGTAACACTTACATCCAATCCTGAAGAATAATTCATAATGAATATGACGCCGGATGCCATTGCAATAATGGTGTCCGGTTTTTTTATCATGGCGACGTTGAATTATAAACGGGAATATGTTAGAATTAACACGATTATTTATGGAGGAATAACTAATGGAAGAGATTATCAATAATAACGATGATGAGCAGAAGGACAATGATCAGAACGAGGATAAAGATTTTGAAGAATATGAGAAAATCTGTTATCTGTGCCACAGACCGGAGAGCAAGGCCGGCAAGATGATCGAACTTCCGCAGAATATATATATTTGTGCAGATTGTATGCAGAAGACATTCGACAGCATGAACGGACCTGGCGGATACGATGACCTGATGAAGATGAGCGGTATGCCGGGTATACATTTTATGAATCTCTCGGATTTCGGCGATATGCCGGAGCGTCAGAAGATTAAGAAGAGAAAGAAAGGCGATAATCAGATACCGCCGATAGACCTTAAGTCAGTTCCGGCACCTCACGAGATAAAGGCTATGCTTGACGAATATGTAATCGGACAGGAATATGCCAAGAAGGTTATTTCCGTTGCCGTTTACAATCATTATAAGAGAGTTGCCACGAATACAATGGACTCCATCGAGATTCAGAAGTCCAATATGCTTATGATAGGACCTACAGGTTCCGGTAAGACATATCTTGTACAGACGCTTGCTAGGCTTCTGGATGTGCCGCTAGCGATTACGGATGCCACATCACTTACCGAGGCAGGATACATCGGAGATGATATTGAGAGCGTTGTATCGAAGCTCCTCGCAGCAGCCGATAATGATGTTGACAAGGCTGAGCGCGGTATTATTTTTATCGATGAGATAGATAAGATAGCCAAGAAAAAAGAAACACGTAACCGTGATGTCAGCGGCGAATCGGTACAGCAGGGTCTCTTAAGAATACTTGAGGGAAGTGATGTTGAGGTGCCGGTCGGAGCCAATTCCAAGAATGCCATGGTTCCGCTTACAACCGTAAATACAAGAAATATACTCTTCATATGCGGCGGTGCTTTTCCTGATCTCGATGACATTATTAAGGCAAGACTCAATAAGCAGTCATCAATCGGTTTCAAGGCCGATCTGAAGGATAAATACGATGAGGACCCGGACATTCTTGAGAAAGTTACATTGGAGGATCTGCGCGAATTCGGTATGATACCGGAGTTCTTAGGTCGTCTTCCGGTAGTATTTACACTTAAGAAGCTTACCAAGGAAATGCTCGTGAGAATCCTCAAGGAGCCGAAGAACGCCATCCTGAAACAGTATCACAAATTATTGGAACTGGATGAGGTTGATCTTCAGTTTGAAGACAGCGCATATGAGGCTATTGCGAAGAAGGCTCTTGAGAAAGATACCGGCGCAAGAGCATTACGTTCCATCATTGAAGATTTTATGCTTGATATCATGTATGAGACACCTAAGGATAAGAACATCGGCCGTGTAATTATCACGAAGGATTACATTGAGAAGAAGGGCGGTCCGGTCATCGAACCGAGAGGTGTCGCTGTTCTTGAAGAACATTAGGCATTATTTTACGGCATGCTCCATATACTAAAATAAAAATGGATTTTTGCAACGACGTATTTACATCTGAGGAATACACTGAATATATTCTGAGAGACGGATATTATACCAGGAGAGCGTTGGAACCGTATGCAGATTATTGCATTGCGGGAATCAACGATAAATGGGCAATAGTATCTTTTAATATCAATATGACACAAGAGAGTACCTTTGAAAGACTGGGGTACTCTTTTTTGCCCAAATTATACGGTCTGTCGGATGTGACAGCAGTGAATGCGGCGGGAATCACGGCGGTCAGGCAGCAGCCTGTGCTTGAACTGTATGGCAGCGGAACCTATATAGCTATAATTGACACCGGGATAAACTGGAGGCATGAGGCATTCCTTAACAGTGACGGAACCAGCAGAATTGAGGTTATGTGGGATCAGCAGACCAACAGAATATATTATAACCAGGACATAAACGAGGCACTTGCCGGCGGCGGGGACATTCCGGGCGATGATATAGGACATGGGACTTATATGGCGGGCGTGGCTGCAGGTAATATCAACAGACAGTCAGGATTTTCGGGTGTCGCGCCATACAGCCGTCTGATTGTGGTCAGATTGCAGCAGGCTAAGCATTATCTGCGCGATATATATTTTGTGCGTGACAACGTGCCGGCATATTCCGAAGCCGATATAATGCGCGCAGTTGCATTTGTGTCGGATTATACAGAACAAAAAGGAGTAACGGTATCATATGCTATAGGAATGGGCAGCAATCTTGGTTCACATGCGGGCATATCGCCGCTTGCCGACTATCTTGGTGATGAGGCGGAGAGACCGGGACATTGCGTCACATTGTCAGTGGGTAATGAGGGAAATGAGCGGCTGCACTTTGCGGGCCACATATCCGGCGATGAAGTACAGAGTGTTGAAATCAAAGTCGGACGGGGCGAGAATGGATTTGTATGTGAATTGTGGTCAATGGCTCCGGAAGTATATACCGTGGAAATAATTTCGCCGGGCGGGCAGATTATCAACAGACTGCCAAGCAGAACCGGAACCAGTACTGTACTCAGTTTTCTTTTTGAAAATACGGTAGTTGAAATTTATTACCAGTTGTTTGAAAAAAGTTCCGGGATGAATGTGGTTGCCATGCGTTTTGACAGTCCATCGGAGGGCATATGGACAATTAATGTATACGGACGTGATCTGACCACCGGACATTACGATATATGGATCGATAACCGTGAATTTTTAACGGATGATACTTATTTCGTGGTATCGGATCCTTACGAGACAGTGACAAACCCTGCCAATGTTCCCGAGTGCATTGCTGTGGCCGCCTACAGCCATAAGGATAATTCTCTTTACCTGAAAAACGGGCGCGGATATAATTCCGATGGCATAATCAAGCCGGATTTTGCCGCTCCGGGTGTGGATATTCTGGTGCCGGACCATATGGGTGCTGCCTCTTATGTACGGCGCAGCGGCAGCAGCATAGCCACGGCATTTACTGCCGGTACGGCAGCTCTTCTGCAGGAATATGGCAGCAGAAACGGAAATTTGCGTATCTTAACAACTTCGGCAATCAAGAACATATTGATATCCGGATGCGGAAGAAAACACGGTATAACATATCCCAACAGGGAATGGGGTTACGGTACATTAAACTTGTATAATTCAATTGATAATCTCCGCCGCGGATAATAAAATAATGTTACGTTGTTTTGGACTTTTGTAAAATAAATTTAAACAAGGTATTGACTTTATATTTTTAACGTGCTATAACTTAGTCATTAAATGAAGAGGCAAAGGTGCCTGATAAAGGCCACCTTTGTCTCTTTTTTTGTTTAGGAAAAGGAGGAAGAAAAATGGGAGATTTTTCAATCATCGACACATTCTGGGTATTTCTGGCAGCAATCCTTGTATTCTTCATGAATCTTGGTTTTGCGGCAGTTGAGGCCGGATTTGCCAGATCCAAAAACACGGTAAACATATTATCAAAGAACTTTATCGTGTTCGCTGTATCGTCAATAGGTTATCTGCTTCTTGGCTGGGGCCTTATGTTCGGAGGCGATAATCCGTTTATCGGAACCAAGTCGTTATTCATTCTTGGCTCATCCGACAATTCATTTTATGACAACACGTTAACTTCAAGTGTTCCGTTCTGGGGCAAGGTATTTTTCCAGATGGTATTCTGCGGAACCGCAGCAACCATCGTTTCTGGAGCGGTAGCAGAACGTATTAAATATGTTTCATTCATTATTTTCTCGTTCGTGCTCACAATTATAATATATCCTATCATCGGTCACTGGATCTGGGGCGGCGGCTGGCTTGCAAGACTCGGTTTCCAGGATTTCGCAGGTGACACCGTAGTCCATTCGGTCGGCGGCTGGGCAGCTCTCTCCGGAGCCCTCATCCTTGGACCTCGTATCGGCAAATACGGCAAGGACGGCAAGCCTCGTGCAATTCCGGGTCACAATATGTCACTCGCCGTTATCGGTCTTTTTGTTCTGTGGCTTGGCTGGTTCGGTTTCAATCCGGGCTCAACAATGAGTTTCCAGAACCCGTCCGATGTAATGCACATACTTTTTACAACCAATGCTTCAGCTGTAGCGGCTGTTCTTACATCTACGATAACTTCATGGATAGTTATCGGCAAGCCTGACCTTGGCATGACAGTCAACGGCTGTCTCGCAGGTCTCGTCGGAATCACAGCAAGCTGCGCTTATGTAAGCATACCGGTTTCACTCCTTATCGGAGCCGTTGCCGGCGTAATTGTAGTTCTTCTTGTCGGTTTCTTCGACCGCCTCGGAATTGATGACCCTGTCGGCGCAACTTCAGTCCATCTCGGCTGTGGCGTATTCGGTACAATATGCGTGGGCCTTTTTGCCAAAGAGGGCGTGACAAGTCTTTCTACCGTAAACGGTCTTTTCTACGGTGGCGGCGCAAAACTCCTCGGCACAGAGCTTCTCGGTATCATTGCAGTCGGTGCGTTTGTATTTGCGGCAGCATCCCTTACGTGGTTCGTCCTCAAGAAAACCATCGGCATCCGTGTAACGGCCAAGGAGGAAATCGCAGGTCTTGACATCGGCGAGCATGGCAACATCGCATATCCTGATTTTGCACTCGTAACCGAGATGTCCGATTATGATGACGAGGCACCGGCTGACGATACAGATGTATCTGCCAAGGTTCCCGTCAACGAGGCTGTCGTGGTCGAGCATCACGAAGCGGTCGACAGCGGCATAAGCAAGGCGACAATCATTATGAACCAGTCGAAATTCTCGCAGCTGCAGGATGCTCTTGAATCAATCGGCATAACCGGTATGACCGTAACCAACGTCTTCGGCTACGGTGTCCAGAAAGGCCACAAGGCATTCTTCCGTGGCGCACCTATCGAGACACGCCTCCTGCCGAAAATCAAGATTGACGTCGTAATCTCCAAGATTCCGGTCAACACTCTTGTAACCACAGTCCAGAAGGTTCTTTACACCGGCAACATCGGCGACGGCAAGATATTCATCTACGACGTTCGCGATGTCGTTAAGGTCCGCACCGGCGAGCACGGATTCGACGCACTGCAGGATGAGGAAAAATAAATAGAAAATCCAATAAAGAGTCTGTCCCGGAAAGAGGAACAGGCTCTTTTGTGTGTGGGGAGAGCAAAGAGGAGCAATCTCTGGGTTCTTCTCTCTTTACACACTCTTGATTTCTAATGACAGCGTGGCATTATGCGATATCGGTAATTTGGTAGTATATAATATGACACATTCATACTTTTTAAGTCGAAATCAGCAATTTGGTGTGAATTATTTGCTATATGAGATACCGATGTATGGTAATATATGAAATTAGTTGTATTAAAAAATATGAGAAATTTGATATATTACAATGCACGACCTGCCAAATTGACACCAAATGTCCCCCAAAATGCAAAAAAGTGCGAATTGGGAATTTAAACATATTAGGTGATTAAATGAAAGTCCTGTTTAATGGACTTATAAAGAGATAAAATACAGATGTGCAAGGATTTAATACCCTTATAACCATGATAGTTACAGACAAAGTTCCATAATGTTGCTATTAATGTGTAGAATATGATTTAATTAAATCTTTACATTCCAAATTGATAAAATTTCTTTTTTAGAATACATCAGGTTGGAACTAAATGCAAGAAGAAAAAAGTAATCCTATTTATTTAAATCATATCGACAGATAAATGTAACAGTGTTAGTATATGATTTATACCAATACATGGAAAGGAGGAGTGTTATGATACAGATGAGTCTGGAGTTTGAACTTGAAAGGGCAGAAATACCGCTGGAGTATGAAAGAGTGTTTGTAAGCTTTCTTAAGGCGGCTTGCAGTGGATATTCAGAGGAAATGTTTAACGAATTGTATGGCAGTAACAAACCGGTTATCAAAACATATACTTTCAGTGTGTGTCTTCCGGGAGCAGAATTTGACAGCGATATTATACGGCTGAAAAATAATCGTATAAAGATGAGTTTTTCAAGCTGCGATATGGGACATACAATCGAGTGGTTTAATGCATTTCAACTCATGAAATTTAAGAAGTATCCAATGAACAGAAATTTCATGAAGCTGGTTTCCATACGGACGTATAATTGCAGGCAGGTCACCGAGCAGGAAATCGTGATAAAAATGCAGAGTTCATTGGTTGTAAGAAAGCACGATATTGAAAAAAATACCGATGAATATCTTACATATAATAACCCGCATTTTTCAAGTGTTTTAAGAGAGAACATAGAGTTTTTCCTGAAGAAAATGGAATACAATATTTCAGCCGAGGGATTCAGCATTATTCCAATCAAAGCCAGAAAAATTGTTGCGACATGTTTCGGAAGAAGGATTGATGCCAATATAGGAATTTACAAATTAACCGGTTCGACAGAACTGTTGAATTTGTTGTATCTGTCAGGCATTGGAGCGCGCCGTTCCGAGGGACATGGTAAATTTGAGATTATGATGTAAGGGAGGTGATATAGTTGGAAAGATACTATATAACAATGGGTAATTTTCTTAAAAATGCCGGCATAGTTGCTTTAAAATACATGCTAGATATGTCTTCGGCTGTCGAAGGAGAAGATTACGGAATCAGCGATGATGGGCAAAGCATATGGTTAAATATTGATTTTGCGGTGTCAGCGGATTGGACAGATATGTATTTTAAAGCATGTATAGAATGTTTTGGAAAGTACACGTCATATACCCGGATTCTTCAATATATTCGGGAACTTGTAGAAGAAATTCGCATGGAAGATTGGAAAGCAGACAAGAAAGTCAAGGAGAATCTTAAGTTTATCAATGATAAATTGCTTGCCAACAGTATAAAAAGTGGTTTCGAAAATATTAAAAACAGAATATCAAATCCTGAGACATATCTGAAATTGAAGGTATCCAAACTGAATGCAAATATGTCAAAAGAAGAGTTGATTAACCGGCTCGAAGAGCTAAGGATATTTTTGGAACAGCCAGAGTGCAGGGACACTTTTATCATGAAAGGAGTTATATATAATTATATTAATAAATTCTGGACGGGTAAGTGTTTTCTAAATCGCCAGGCAGCAGCTAAAAATATGTGGGAAGAATTTGACAAAGATTTTTCAAAGCCATTCAAACGGTACCTTGAGACGGATCACAGTAAAGCCAAGGAAATATGCATTGAATGCACAGAACCGGTAAGTGGCAGTGAGAAGGTTTCTATAGCTTTTATGAATGATGTGGCAGACGATCTCGCAAGAAAGACATCCGCATTCTGGAATTGTAAAGTGGATGCATTCTTATGTCCGGTATGTGCCTTTTTGTATTCTGCAAGCCCTTTGGGATTTCGGCTTTCGGGAAATAAATTTTCGTTTATAAACACCAATACTTCAGTCTGTTCACTGGTTGCAGCCAATCCGGAACAGCAGGAACATCAGGCAGCTTATCGCGTTGAAATAGATACATAGTGGAATGTAAATAAAATTCTGTTGCTGATAGATGAGGTCGGCATGAGTTGAAATAGATACATAGTGGAATGTAAATTATTGTTCAGGATAAGTATAAACTGGAATACCCGAGTTGAAATAGATACATAGTGGAATGTAAATGATTATAAGAAATTATACGAAGAAACCAAAGACAGTTGAAATAGATACATAGTGGAATGTAAATACATATGAGCATCGCAAGCTAGATGTCAGTGGCTATAGTTGAAATAGATACATAGTGGAATGTAAATCAGATATTTCATGAAGATTATCTTAAGCTTGATGACCGTTGAAATAGATACATAGTGGAATGTAAATTTACATGGACTTGCTTTATTGATAATGAAGACTGGGTTGAAATAGATACATAGTGGAATGTAAATAAATTCTTAGTTGCAAGAAGTAAATTTGTACCACCGTTGAAATAGATACATAGTGGAATGTAAATACCCCGTCGAATATGACGAATGAAACCGCAGTGTGTTGAAATAGATACATAGTGGAATGTAAATATCAGTATAGAATACGATAACGGAATAATCTTGCGCGTTGAAATAGATACATAGTGGAATGTAAATATATCCTGATACTGGCAGAGATAGCAGGATCCAAGTTGAAATAGATACATAGTGGAATGTAAATGAAGAATATCTGTATCTTCGTTGATTTCCTGCTCAAGTTGAAATAGATACATAGTGGAATGTAAATAACTTGTCAGATCAGATTAATTCCGCGCTCAACAGCGTTGAAATAGATACATAGTGGAATGTAAATGACTGAACATAGTAGATTTTTTCGTTGACATCTGTGTTGAAATAGATACATAGTGGAATGTAAATCATCTGACGGTACATTGTACTGATTCTTCCAGGCAGTTGAAATAGATACATAGTGGAATGTAAATGATGATGACAAAAAGGATTATCTGGATGGTTGGAAAGTTGAAATAGATACATAGTGGAATGTAAATATTACTTCATCAGGATCATACTGATATTTGCTAGGAGTTGAAATAGATACATAGTGGAATGTAAATCTTAATGATACTTTTTTGCGAAATGCTTTCCTTTGTTGAAATAGATACATAGTGGAATGTAAATCAGTAATCAGGCGAAAGCTTAATTACTTCGCAATCCGTTGAAATAGATACATAGTGGAATGTAAATATCATAGCGAGAAATTCAGTCATAAAAACCTCCTTCGTTGAAATAGATACATAGTGGAATGTAAATGAGGATTATATTATCGACCGGGACATTGATTGGAAAGTTGAAATAGATACATAGTGGAATGTAAATGAAGTATTTCCCGATTCATTCAGATAAAGAAAATACATATGAAAGTGAAGGCGGTGAATTTATGATGACGGATGATAAAAGATACACAATTTATGATGGAAAAGATAATGACTGGCTGGGGTTTGCAAGGCAGCAGGCTGATTTTTACAGGAATGCAAGACAGCATATGACAAATCTGAGGGTGGATATCGCTGAAATTGATGATGAGATTGAAAGCATTCTGATGGAAACGGAATATGCGAATTGTAATGTGGCGTAAGGGTATAAGGTGTTTAAGAGACTTAAAGAACTCAGGCTCGAAAGAAAATCAAAAACGACTGAATTAAATTGCCTGTATGCATTGACGGATTATGTGGGTTGCGATGCGCTTGCGGATACATTTGAAGCTAATCTTTCTGAGATTGAGGATATTATGGGCATTTCAAAGCCGAATGATGTGACTGAGATAAAGGCTGCGGCAGATAATTGCAATGAGAAGATACATATAGTTGAGCCTGTCAACGATCTGGTCGGATAAAATTCGGCTTTGAGAATATAGCAGTTTTAAAGTCTGCTGATTTCCACCCAGAAGCTTACCTGCCCCGGTTTGCCGACGCGTGAAATCAGATTGGTCATGCGGATGCGCCCGTTGGATACCGGCAGACTGTGAATGTAGTAAGTACCACTGCGGACGCCAATGGACGGACCGGTCTCAGCATTGTAAACCGGAACGGATGAGAGACGGAATGCGCTGCCTGGGGTATACGAGCGCGCGGAAACATTAATAGTGCCAGGTGCATCGGGTGAACTGTATCCAAGAACAGTTCCGTCCGGGGCGATTACATCGACCGTATAAGTTCCGGAAGGCAGGGTGGATGAATCTATGTGTATATCATATGCGTGATACCCATTGCCCTTACCTGAGACTGCCAAATCGGATCGGTAAGAGGATGCCTTGCCGGAAAAAGTTTTAACAACCGTACCGGAACGGAGGAGCCGGACGGTAGCATATTCTGCGGCATCATCGATGCCATTCCAGAGCCAGCCGCTTACGCCAGAGCCAGAAATACTGTCAATGAATCCGCTATATTTTTTCCGGATGGGCAGTGATGCATTGATATAGCGTGTGGGATCGAGCCAGGTAAAAATACGTTCGTCGTTCAGGGAAGAGGATGTTTTAATGGGGGATTTGTAATCACGCAGTTCCCAATGAAGGTGGGCACCGTGGCTGCTGCCTGTGTTGCCCATAAGACCGATACGGGTGCCGGGCATCACAGTGTCACCTTCCCTGACGTAGACTTTTTCAAGGTGGGCATAGACAGTGCAGAGCGTGTCAGAGTGGCGGAGGATGATGTAATTTCCGTAACCCATGCCTTCGCGGTCAGGTACACCGTTGGTGCCGGAGAGATAATTTACACATTTTATTACGGTGCCGAGCGAATGAGCGGTTATATAATCAATTTGAGACTTGTACTTTACGATATCAATTCCGAGCGCCCATCCGCGCCCACTTTTTTTATTTGATACATGAAGATAGTAAGGATATGAGACCTGATTATCGCCTGTTTCCAAAATACGGCTTTTAGTGTTCATCATCGGAGTCCTCCTTTACTTCCGGAAGACCGGCAAATGAGGTCAGAATGGACATTATGCCGGCAAGCAGTGAAGTGGATGCGACCATTCTCCAATCTACATTCTGCAGGGCAAGTGATGTGCCGATGGATGCTACGGCGGTTTGCGCGATTGACCGGACAGCGCGGATGGCCGCGGCTTTGAACCAGAGTTTACGGTTGCTCTTGAACATTTTTGAAAAATCCTTTCATGATGAATATGTATGGACTGAGCACTGCCATACAACAGCGCTCAGTAAATTTAATCGTCAAATGCTGGATTAATCGCGTATATATTTTTACAATCAAGTTTATCCTGAGTGATATTGAGTGCCTCACCGAAACGCTGGAAGTGTACAATCTCACGTTCACGCAGAAAACGTAACGGAGCTACGATGTCGGGGTCATCCAGAACACGAAGAAGGTTATCATATACGACTCTTGCCTTCTGCTCGGCGGCGAGATCCTCTGTGAGGTCGCAGATAGGATCGCCTTTTACCTGAAATTCGCACGCATTGAACGGGATGCCTCCGGCTGCCTGCGGCCATACACCGACAGTGTGGTCAGTATAATATGGGGCAAAACCGGAATTTATAATCTGTTCCGGAGTGAGATTTCTGGTAAGCTGGTGAACCATTGTAGCAACTATTTCAAGATGTGCTAATTCTTCGGTGCCAATATCCGTAAGTAGTCCGGCAACTTTATTGTCGGGCATTGAATAGCGCTGCGAGAGGTAACGCATGCTGGCACCCATTTCACCGTCCGGTCCACCATACTGGCTGATGATTATCTGTGCCGCCTTCGGGTCGGGGCGCTTAATGTTTACCGGAAATTGAAGTCTTTTTTCATAAACCCACATTATTCCATTCCTCCTTCCCATGGCCAAGGCCCGTCAATCCAGTCAAAACGGCTGTTACATGTTACGTGATATTTGTTGAGGGGACCGTACCATTCAGCATAATTCTGAACGGCGGTGTCATATTCATGGTGTATTTCATGATAACGCGCAAGAGAACGGCAGTCATCGGGATGCGTGTCAAGGTAAAGTCCGATATCATCGATGTAGAATCCCAGCTCCATTATTCTGCGCATGAGAGTGCACTTGGAAGGTCTGTTTGATGTGTTGGTGTTGTTCATCGTCTGCATCCTCCTTTGCCTATAAATGGTTTATCAAGTTCTTTATAGATTGTTCCTTTAATGAGAGCGGTAGAAAGGTCATATTCGGGACTGTTGCTTTTCTGCCAGACAACCCCGGCCATTGCAAGAGGACCGCGTGCATTTACAAAAATATCCTGACACCATTCGCCGGACGCATCGGTCTGTAAGGGAACCGGGCATTGCATGCGTTCCGGAGTGGCACAGGAATTTTCATTACGAGGCTGTACCCTGTTGCATCCGGATGCAAACCTGTTATTGTAATAAGGCATAAATCAAACTCCTTTTGCATATATTGTTGTTTAGTTTAGAGTATGTGGAAAATAATATTCTGTGATAAAAAGAAACGGAGTGTTATTGTAATAAATAACACTCCGTAATAATAGCGGTATAATCAGGTCTCCAGGTTCTGCTGCATTACATCTGATCCGATATTGGTGTCAAGTTCATCATTCATATCGGTTCTGAAGGGCGATGCGGCAAGGCCGTTAGCACCAAAAAGAGTCGGTGTGCAATAGTTGCTCCAGCAATATCTTGCGTAAACCGGTTCCTTTACATTCACGGAAGAAAATTCAATCGAGGAGTCCTTAACTTTGATATCGGCCGGATGGAAAATTTTATCGGCACCGGCAATTTCGTAATATTCAGGCTCACCCTTTAACACAAGACCACCTTTGCAATGTTTAAAAAATGTCTCAATGACATTGCCGTGAATTTCCTTGTGGGTGTATACGGGACCGAAAGCATCCTCTTCATCAATAAGACCGTAAGGCTTGTACTCGGCCTGAAGAGCGAGGCGGTAACCGACATGGCCTTTATTGACCGGATGAATTTCATTGTACTGACCGCAGTCCGGTATTACGGCGATACCGGTATTTGCAACGGTGTCAAATACATGCATCTGTGCTTCGCGTAAGATAGGCCAGTTCTTGAAATCCGGGCTTCCGGAATATTTGTGCATAGGGAGCTGGGTTATGATGAAAGTAAGGCTTTCGTCTTCCCAGTCTTTACGCCAGAGTCTGATAAGGTTAGTGAGAAGTCTGTCATACATTCTCGGACGCATGTCGTCGTTCTCGCCCTGATAATATATGAAACCTCTAAGCGTGTAAGGGCTGATTTTACGAATCATCTGCCAATATTGTCCTGTAGGACGGAACGGGTTATAATTATTGATAGGACCCGGCCATTTACATTCTCCGATTATTTTCTGGGCCTCAAACCAGTCCGTATCAGGGTGCTCTGAGAATAACTTCTGGGAACGCTCATTCCATGCAGTATCATACACGACATATTCATCATAATCCTTGCGCTGTACATCCAGAGGGATGTCCTTGTTGCGCTCATCAAACTCATCCATATATATACGGGTTTCGTCATCTGCCGTAATGGCTTCACGGCTCATCCAGCAGCTTGCAGAAGTGCCGCCCCAGTTGCATCCGATGATACCGATTGTAACGCCGAGATCTTTGGATAGTTTTTCAGCAAAAAGATAACCTATTGCCGACCAGTCCTTGAAACCTTCGTCATCAGCAAGCTGCCAGTGTGCATTGTCGAAAGCCTCATAATATTCGTCTGTTACATAAGCAAACTTCGGTGTATAGAAAAATCTTACGTTAAAATCACGGTCTTTGACGTCCTTTACACGGTTCCAGTCAGTGCAGGATGAAATCACAAATTCCATGTTGGACTGTCCGCCCGCGAGCCATACCTCTCCGATGGCAATGTTATTTAATACAACCTTGTCTTCGCCGCATACGGCTGTGAGCGAGAGATTGGTGGCCGCGCTCATAGGTGCCAGTTCGGTTTCCCAATAACCGTTGTCATCGGCGGTGGCCGACACGGTCAGACTGTTGAAATCAATTGTAACCTGTCTGCCGGCAGTTACATTACCGAACAGCTTAACGGCCTTGTCACGCTGGAATACCATGTTGTCGGTAAAGACAGCGGCGAGTATTTTTTTCTTCATAATGACCTCCATATATAATTATTGTATGGGTTCGCCGTAAAGCAATCCCCTTGAACCGGTTGCGATGTAAAACCGGCCAAAACTGCGGGCATCTCCGCAGATACAGTCTATCTGGCCAAACATCTGGTTGTCGTTATTGATACGGAGCCATGATGCACCGTCGTCATCGGAACGGTAGAAACCGTACACACCGTCAATAATTGCGGCAGCGTAAATTGATTTCAGGCCACGGAGAAAATCTCCGTCAGGACCTATACCAAGACCGATGCGGTAGAATGTCTTGTTGCCATCGGTAATTTTTTTAAAAGTAATTTTATCATTGGTAATATTATACTGCATCTTCCAGATGCCGTCTACCCCAAGTGCTATATAGAATGTGCCTGTGCGGCCGCGTTCTATGCATATGGAAGATTTGTCCATTGTGTCAATCAGGTTGAGATTACATTCCGGAACATCATCCGAAACCGGATATTGTATGAATGTATCGCCGGTATCATGACTGATATATATTTTGCGCGTTGTATCGAATGCATACACAATCTCCGGATTAACGCGGTCAGCGTATACTTTGGCAAAACCATCCGTCAGAATATTGCCGTCTGTATCATAAAATACAGAATGACGGAATGTGCGGCCACAGTCGTGGCTTACAAGCACCGCCACAAGTGGCAGAAAAATTCTGTCGGCAGGTGTCCATATGATTGAATTTCCGTCAGCGGTTATCGTAACCCATCCGGCATTCTGGTTTACCATCGAAATGCGGTGTAAAAGCGTGTCCGTATATTCATCAATGCCGAAAGGAAGATCAAGATGTGTAAAAGTACGGCACTGGTCATTCGACAGAATAAGACCACCCGTAGTCATGCCGGTCCAGTTGCCCCTTGCGGTAACGACAACGCGATTCGGATTATTGTCCGTGTAATCGGCATTAATACATGTTATATACCGGTTACCGTCTGCGTCGGCAAAAGAATTGGTGCAAGGAGTGTCTGTTTTGGTAAAAGCAAAACCGCCGAGGTCACCGACTGCGTCGATTGCAATCACATCACCGGCGTGCGGACTGTACACATTGATATGCACGGTTTCCTCTATTCCCGGGCAACGGTCGCACCATTTACAGTCGTCAGACGTGAAATTATATGTTCCGAATACACCTGTTCCTGTATTAAAAATAACATCATTATAATCAAACGGATTTATTTTGATATCGCTGAGCCAGTGAATAAGTGATGTGTTACCGTTAAATTCCGGCTTCATATATGATGTATTAAAATAGATTCTGTTATTGTCAAGCTTATGGAGATTAACCTCCCATGTATCGCCGTAATCCCTGGATATGAATACAATATCACCACGTTTCTCGCTGAGGGTGGAAGCAGCTAACAGACCCGGAACCTGAGGTGATGAGCATATTCCGCCGAATCCGCACTCATTGGCTCTGTCACGGCTATAGGAATACGGACCGCCGCATGGTGTGATATCATCATATGAACCGAGATGTCCGGATAGATCAACCGGATAGCGGAGTATTTTACCGCCTGCGGCATCACCGGAATCACAGCTGTATCCCTCGTCATCAATCTGGCTTTTCGGACCGTTGCATGATAATGTGACATACAGGTAACGGCCATCGTAATCGTAACGTTCGGCAGTGTAACCCTTCATGCGTGTGCCGTCAGGGACAAGGCAGTCAGGCATCGGCAGCTCTTCCCAGGTGCCGCCGGTATCGTATGATATATATAAACTATGGCCGCGTGTAAGTCCGTCAGAGGATTTATTGTTAATGCCGGCGGTTCCGAGAACCAGAGTCCCGGAATCCGGATGAACCCAGACAAAAGTACAGTTAAGCTCATTGGCTCTGCTGCCTGCGGCTATTGATATACTCTGCCAGGTCATGCCGCCGTCGGATGTGCGAAGCAGCCCGCCGCGCTGACTTGCAAAATAAAGTACGTCAGGA
>ENA-ORCP01000663-ORCP01000663.1-human-gut-metagenome-genome-assembly--contig:-NODE-663-length-30616-cov-5.630603_pt1 | contig 30616 bp, 21 predicted proteins | sample MGYA00242990_ERZ507991 | MGnify/ENA primary metagenome ERZ507991 (study PRJEB26167, sample SAMN06115496) | human gut metagenome | host: Homo sapiens | place: China:Henan | collected 2015-05-07 | study... | reverse complement strand
GTGAACTATAATCAGTTGAACATTCTTTAAAAGCACGGGCTGACCTTACTTCAAAATCAATGTCAAGGAAAGGCAGTGCGCCGTCGTTATGCCATGGCTCTTCTTGAGGGGGATACAGCGTGTATTTGCTGTATTTGATCAGGTTGTAGAGATATTCTTCTTTTGAAAGTTCATCAATTTTCAATTTTAACTCATCGACTGTCAACACATTCTCATAAAGTATTGTTATCGTGGAGTGTGTGTGTGACTTCGATTCATCAAAATTGGCGTAATGAGCCAGCAGTGCTATCTGGCGTACTATTGACAGCATCAGAGGATCATCGCCATCTAACACAACATGAAGAAAATAATTTGAACGTGGACCTATACCGCTGCCCTCCCACTCCTTAATGTGCTTGAGCACATATCGACGGGCCTTATATAAATTGGCAACAGTTTCCGCGGGAAAGTCACGGCCATCCTTAAACTTCAATAGTTGGAAAAGTTTGTTTCTGAGCCGGTCCATATTAATAGTTTTTATAATTAGCGGTTTCGGAAGTAAGGAAAATGTTTGAGTTGGAAGCATCATAGCCCGACGGACTCTGATAGAGACGCAGATTGAACCATCCCATGGATTGGATCACATGCTCTATGGTCTCAGACTGCACCCATTCGAAGGCTTCAAGAGAGAGGTCGGTCACGTAGGCATAGATTTGCAACGGAATTCCGCACTCGGAGGGTTCCAAAAATCTCACCACCAGTCGTGGCAGACGTGATATTTTGCTATTCTTCATTAACCAGTGACGGATATAGATTCTGAATAAGTGAATGTTGAGAACTTCCTTTTGGGCTTCATAGGCTTCCGCAACAGAGCCTTGGATAATGTCTTTTTTGAAATATTCATCTATATCAAGGTGCTTCACAATGTATTCAGCGTCTTCTTTGCTCACCGGTTGAATCCATCCTGAATCAATGATGAAAGAGATGAACATGCGGCGCCCATGGGTCAGGCCATCCAGCATGGGCTGAAGATTGCGGAAATTATCGGAATGAAGCAGATAGGTGGGGAATGAAGTCAGAGTAGTGTCCCAGTTTTCCACTGTGACCATAGTGAGGGTTATGGATTTGACGCAACCGTCAATTTTCCGCGAGTCGACTTGAATCCAGTCGCCTATATGAATCATGTTGTTGATTCTCACGTAAACGAATGCCACTACAGATTTAACTGTGTCTTGAAAAATCCATCCCAGGATGCATCCGATAATGGCAATTGCAAGATTTGATTGTTGATTAAGCCCTGCTGTAATCACTACTGTAATGAGCCATGCTCCAAAGGCAACCAGAACAAATATCTGGCTCACAGTAATGCTCATTTCCTGTTTACGAAGGCTGAAGATAGGTGTGAGTTTGTGAACCACCCACATCACATCAAACAGAAGTATTGTTGCTATGATGGTCCCTCCGGTGCGTGCCCAATCTATAGTCAGGAAAAAAACAGTTGAATAATAATTTGGAGTCAAACGCATAAGATAGATTAACCATATCACAATAACGCTCAGTAATACAGGCACATTCAAAAGTGCGCCGACTATTTCCCAAAAAACATTACTTGATGAGAGCGCCCGCGCCCGTATGTTTTTGAAACCCACGCTAATTTGGTTCCAATTGTATGCTAAATTAAGCTTCCTACTCATTTTTGCAAATATTGTGTGATTGATTTTCAGTTGAAATTGAATGCAAAGCTAATGTCGAAGCATTCCAGTCCTCCATCATACTTTCCCTGCACCCACCAGTTGTCGTTAAATCTGTAGCGAGCGTTGGCAATGAATCCTTTGTCGCTGCGGAATGAATAGCCGGCATTGACAATAGTTCTTATTCCTGAAATGTTAATGCCGCCAACGGCTTGCAGCCTGTCGCCCGTAACCCACTGTCGGCCATTGTAAAGATTGTCCCAAGTGGCATCAATCATGATGTTTGCCGGCAATTTTATTGTGGCGGCAATTGACTGCCGGTACTTTTTGGCTTTGCAGTCCAAAATATTCCGCGACAGGAAATAAAATCTGTCCTTTATATTGAAATTTAGCCATATGGCCGGTAGGAATGCTTTGCTCGAAATGTTGTAACGTGCCAATCCCGTAGCGTTAAACCATTGGCAAAAGTCGTGTCTGTAGCCGAAATATGTTGAAAATGTAGCTTCTCCCCCTGCGGTGGGTTGTGACAATGCGCCCCAAGCCCTATATTTGTGTGACTGCGTTATACCGTCATAAATTTGAGCGTTAGAGCGCAGGCTGCAGAAAGCCATGAGCGCAAGAAATGATAGTATGTATTTGGTGAACGTTGCCATAATATGTTTAAACTGCGGTAAAAATAATATAAATCTCGTTCATTTCCAACAATTAGAATCCGATAATCACATCTTGGCGCTGAAATTGAGGCTATATAGTGCAGCAGGAGACATCCCGGTCGGGCTGCCTCCTGCTTTATGCAAAATAATGGGGTTAGCAGTTGAGGATGGCTATATCCTCTTCAACGGTGGAGATGGTGCCTATGTTGAACTGCTCTTTGAGAACTTTCAGTATGTCGGGGGTAAAGAATGCCGGGAGCGTCGGACCGGAGTGAATGTTCTTCACTCCGAGTGACAGCAGGGCGAGAAGCACAATCACGGCTTTCTGCTCGTACCAGGCTATGTTGTAGACAATCGGCAGGTCATTGATGCTGTCAATGTTCAGCGCGTCCTTGAGTGCAAGAGCTATGCGCACGAGCGAATAGGAATCGTTGCACTGTCCGGCATCAAGCACGCGAGGAAGGCCTTCGATGTCGCCGAGCTGCAGCTTGTTGTAGCGATATTTGGCGCAGCCTGCAGTGAGTATCACGCAGTCATGCGGTAGCGCCTGGGCAAACTCAGTGTAGTATTTGCGCGACGGGAAACGTCCGTCGCATCCGGCCATGACCACGAATTTCCTGATTTTTCCACGGTTGATCAGGTCAAGGATTTTCGGTGCAAGCTCAATAACCTGATGGTGAGCGAATCCGCCGACAATCTGGCCGTGCTCAATTTCCGTTGGTGGCTGACATTTCTGTGCATGAGCAATGAGAGCTGAGAAATCCTTTCGGCCATCGGCTCCGGCTTCGATATGGCGAGTTCCTGGCATGCCTACAACACCTGTGGTGTAAACGCGGTCAATATACGTGCAGTTTTTGCGTGGCGGCACAATGCAGTTCGAAGTGAAAAGGAAAACTCCGTTGAATGTCTCAAATTCATCGGTCTGTTTCCACCATGCATTGCCGTAATTACCTGCGAAATGTGGATGTTTCTTGAATGCCGGGTAGTACTGCCCCGGGAGCATTTCAGAATGTGTGTAGATGTCGATGCCCTTGTCCTTGCTCTGCTCCAGCAGTTCTTCAAGGTCCTTAAGGTCGTGTCCGCTTATGAGGATGCCGGGACGGTTGCGCACGCCTATGTCGACCTTCGTGATTTCCGGGTTGCCATAGGTAGTGGTGTTGGCCCGGTCAAGAAGCTCCATGGCCTTCACTCCTCCGTTGCCTACGTAGAGGTCCAGTTCGAACAGCTCGCCTATGCCAATGTCGGTACGTGCAGTCTCAGCCATCGCGTTCTCAATAATCGCATAAACCTCTTCATCCTCAAAGCCGAGATTGGCCGCATGGCGCGCATAGGCGGCCATGCCTTTACAGCCGTAGATGGCAAGCTGCTTGAGGCCGCGGATGTTTTCATCCGGTTCGGCGAGTACGCCTGTAACGGCTTCATATTTTTCAGCCTCATCGGGAATTGCTACGAATTCTACATGGGGGCAATCCGGCAGTACAACATCGTTGGCACGGCAAGCGTCAATCAGCCGTTTCTTCACGTCAAATGCACGACGGATGAAGCCGTCCAGCGAGTCATTGTCGAAATTAGCGTTGGTGATGGTGGTGAACAGAGCGTCAATCACCTCGTGGCTTGCCTCACGCGATGACAATCCTTTTTGGCGAAGCGCGCGGTTAAGGAGCGCCACACCTCTTACTGCATACAGAAGCAGATCCATTCTTGCAGAGGTATCGGGGTGTTTCCCGCAAACGCCGATTCGGTTGCATCCGATGCCACGCATTGTCTCCTGACACTGGTAGCAAAACATTTCAGGTCTGTTTTCCATAGCTCTCAAGAGGGTTATAGGTCAGACTTCACTTTAATAAGCATCACCTTTGAATCTTCGCGTGCAATAACGCTGTGAGGCACGCCCGCACCCATAAGCATGAATTCCCCGGCCTTGATGTTCTGAGCCTTGTCAAGCATGGTGAATTCGACTTCGCCTTCAATAACATACACCATGACCTCCGCCGGAGCAACGTGCTCGGTCAACGACTGAAGTTTTTTGAACGCAAGGAGCGAAACGCCGCCGTTGCCATTCTCGAAAACACCTTTAAAATCTACTGCATCGGCATTCCCTACTGCCTGAGCTGCGAGCGAATGCACTTCTCCGAATTTATATCCAGTTTTCAACATAACGAAAATAGTATTATAAGATTATATTATAGGGTGTCAGATATAATTTCCCGCAAGGTTTAAGGGGAAACCTAATACGATAACATTTTCAGTCACTGCGAGGTTCAGGCCATTGTGCTATACTTACGCAAGTCGGCTTCTATTGCGGCCTTCAGTTGGCCAACCGTAGTGTCGGGGCCAATGACGGCATACTGGTAAAGGAACACACTCTCTCCTTTTTCGGCTTTTTTGTTCACGTAGCTGCAATAATCCTTTTTGGCATTTCCGCTGACCTCCTTAAAAATGAACGTTCGCGGGTGGTTTTTCCCCATCTCTTTGCGAAATCCGTCCATAGTGTCAAGCAAGAAACGACGTTCTGCAATTGCTGGTGGCACGGATTTCGTTACATCTGTCATGATGAAATGCCTGTATTGCGCTCCTTCAATCTGAATGCCGCATCTGGTGCCATTTATTTCAAATCCCGTTTCCATTATGGCTCCTCCGGAAGTGTAGCCCGGCTTGAACGGATTGTCGTGAAGCCCTAACTGTTCATTAAGCGCCCGGCAAAGGACAGCCATGCGCCGTTTGCCAAACAAATCGTGGAGTCGCAGTTTGCATATCTCCTCCCATTCAGGAAGCGTTGTCATCAGAAACGGGTCGCTTTCCTTGGCTGTCAGACTGCTGCCAATCTCCACGAGGCTGTCGGTCATCTCGATGTAATCCCTGATAAGGCTATATTTATATTCGTTTGCCCTCTCATCAGTGGGGAGGTGTTGGCGGAGTGCTTGGGTAATCATGCCGTAGGTGGCCACTGGCCATTCCGCGTCGGGCGATTCGATGCCGTTATCAATGCTCAGCAACCGCTTTTGGCATGTTTCTTCTTTCAGCCGTTTCTGTATTTTTGAGTCATATCTTTTCAATTGTTCCTCTGAGGGGATGCTCTTGACCTTATTCTCAATCACGGCATACCATTTTGAGCCGTCGACCGAGGTGACAAGGAGGTCAAAATTGTCTTTCTCTCTCTCAACCCTGAAGTCGACAGGCCAGCGGTTGGTACTGAACCCCATGGCTCGCATAGCATTAATGAAAATGGGGCGAAGTTCCTCATCCAGCCCGAGCCAAGCCAAGAAATTACTGTGAAACAATTCCTTTGCGTGAAGGCTCATGTGAAAGAGAGGCGAATTTTGCAGAATTTTAAAACTCATGGTTAGCTAATAGTAAAGATTGCAGCGCGTTAAAACGAAAAAGACCCGGAAGCCACATTGAGGCTCCCGGATCAAGAATGGCTATAAATGCCTTATTCTAACCCAATAATGGGGTAAAGAGTGTCTCTGATTGATTTTTGGTTAATTTTAATATTCTCTTTTTGTTTGGCTTCATCTCCGGAGAAACTGCCGCCTATGAAATAATCGACAGTGGAGATTTTCGAGTCGATATATGCTTTGATGTCGCCTGTGGGCTCTCCATTTTTCTTCATTGCTTTCACAACTTTGGTGAACACAGGAAGATCGCTGATGCGAGTTGAACTGGACCCTGCGAGGAGTTTTTCTCCCTTTTCATATTCTCCTTTTTCAAGGAACAGCCCCCCGATTTTTTCTTCATAAGCGGGCTGGCTTGACATGAGATTCATCTCATTGCATGTTGCTAATGCATTGTCCAAATCGCCTTGGGCAATGTATCTATCGGCTATTGCATTCAGTCCCGATTCAAGTTTTGCTTTTCCTCCTCTGAAAGCATCGTAATACCCTTTCGCTTTGGTTAAATCGCCTTCGTCAATAGCTTTCTGAATCTGTTCCATGCATGCTTGAGAATCTTTTGTGGGGTCGGGACCTTTTATCGTATCAACAATAAGGCCAATGATGCCAACGAGTATAAGAACACCGAGAGCCGTGAGCCACTTGTTATAGGTGAGGATTTTTACAAGAGTTTTCTTGTTTGCATCGGACTTGGCTCTCTTTTCGGCTATAGCCGATTCTTCCTTGACTTCTGCAAGAAGTTTCTGAATCTTGGGGTTAGAACCGTAATAAAGCTCGGCTTTGCGTATGTAGCGCTCAACGTTGGCCTTACTTTTCTTATAGTCATCGCCTGATTTGAATTCCACCAAAGCCTCTTCAAGTTTTTCAATTATCTCTTCGAGTTCCTTGGTCGCTTCAGGGGTAACTGGCTGGCCGCAGTGGGGACATTTCTCGGCGAGTTGCGGAACCGGCCCTCCGCAATACGCGCAGGTCTTGCCGCGCTGTTTTTTAGCGGCTGCATCAATTGCCATGTCGGCCTTCTGCTGCTGAGCGTCAATGTAAAGGTCAATTTCATCGACATCGAGCCCCATTTTTGCTGCTTTGCTGAGAAGTACCTGACGCTCTTTTGCCGAGATGATACCATCGGTAAGATACTCCTGGATGAGGTTATCGAGTTCTTCGGGAATTGAATTAGTTGCCATTGTTTGATTCTTAGTTGGTTGGTTTATTGAAGTTGTTTCTTGTTTGATTGATTTTTCTTCTTCCTTAGGCTGTTGAGGCAGGGGCGGAGTGGATGGCATCGCCGGTGCTTTCGGTGCCGGGGGCATCGGAGGCGCAGGCGGCACAATCTTAGGCTCTGGCTTAGGTTGCGGCTTAGGCTCAGATTTGGGTTGCGGCTGCGGCTTAGTTGCCGGCTTGTTGCGGATGTCTTCAATGAGTTCGGAGGGTAGATCGCCAACGAGCACTTCCTCGGCCATCCACATATTCCTTTTCTTACCCGCGACGGCGCTATCCAGGCTCACAATGTAAGAGTGAAGACTCGACTCCACATCTTCATTATGTTCAAGATTGTAAAGCTGTTCGGCTGCAAGGAAAATCTCAGAGTCGAGATTCTTCTTCGTTGTGCCCTGAGCGTCCACATCGGCAACATATTCAACGGTAGAGCCCTTGAATGCATCTTTATCATTTTCCAAAAGCTCATCGATTTGCTCCTTGAAATTTTCATCAAAGATTTCCGTTGTGCCATCGGCTGAATGTCTGATGAGCACATCGGTGTCAATGTCGCAGAGGAAATCTTCATTCTTTTCGGCTGAATCCTGAGTTATTTCAAAGCCAATGGTGGCTGTTTTGGCGCTGATTACGGGGATTTCAGCCAAGGCCTCACGAATGGTGGAGGCGCTGGCCGGGCTGACCGCTGGAGCGCGAAATGCGAGAGTGTCGCTGATTATTTTTGCATCTTCGGGCTTTATGCCGAACGACTCAGCAGCCTTGTCGGTAGGCTCAATTTCACCATCGGAATTGATGATGAATTCGCCATTGGCAACCTCAGGTGAATCAGATGAAATGAAGAGCGCTGCTTCATCGAAGTTGGCGCAGATGTCATCGTTAGGCACATTCTTCACTGCGATTGTCAGTGCCGATTCAAGGTCATCGGAATCCAGTTCGGTGTCATCATCGGATATTAAAGCATATTTCTCTGTGAAATAAAACTTTATGCTGTCAAGGCGCAGCTTATAGAAGTCGCTGTCGCAGGCATTGAAAATTTTGCGGAGAAGCAAATCGGGGCGGAACAGCTCTGAAATTTCTCCGAAATCCGAGAATGGCTCGCTCACGTTTGAGGTTATGACGTAGGCGCCTCGGCCAAACTGTCTGGCCCATTCGATTCGGTTCAACAAATTTTCCACTGTGAACGGAAAATCGTTGTGACCCGTTCGCATGGCAATAACCGGTTTTTTCATAATGCTGATTTTTAGGTGTTAGCGTAAACCGCCCATAGGGGGCATTCCGGGCATTGAGGGCATGGCTCCGGCAAAGAGGGGGCTGAGTTCGGCCACTTCGCCTGCGAAAGCCCACTGAGCCATACCTTCGGTCCACACGTAGGTTTGACGCGTGAGCTGTCCCTGCTGCGCAAGCTGCTGAAGCTGCTGCCAGTTGAAAGGGCCAGCCTGCTGGCCGTTGACACCTACCATGTAGCTCACCTGCGGAGTCTGAGGCATGGCCGATTTCATGCCGGACATACCGGGCATTGTGGGGGCGCCGAAACCGGGAGCCTGCTGCGCGGCGCCCATGGGATTCATGGTGTTCATTCCGCCCATATTAGGGGTGCCGAAAGAGGCTGTGGAGCTTTGGAAATTGCCAATCCCGCTGTTGATGGCGTTGTTGGCAATGCCGGCGTTGAGGTTGGCCTGATGAGCGCCCATGAAGGTCTGCTCGGTCTGAAGCTTGCTTGCACGCTGCATTTCTTCGCGCTGAATGCGCATGGTCTCGCGCTGATTCTCAAGCTGTATGCGCTGCATCTCCTCGTTGCCACCGAACTGCATTTCATGCTGACGGCGCATGGCGTCGAGGTTAAGAGCCGACTGTGTCTTCAGTTGGTCCTGATTGAGGGTATTCTGCATGTTGAAGTTCGAGAGGTCAGCATTATGGCGGGCCATGGTGCGCTCGCGTTCAAGGTCGGCCGTAAGGGCGCGGAGTTCGCGGAAGCCGCGGCTATCCTTGTCGACATTGATGGAAGTTACGTCAAGGCTGCGAACGGTGATGCCGAATGTTTTTTCAATGCGTGGAATCACGTACTGTTCCACCAACGAACTTATCTCCATGATTTTGCGCTCAAGCTGCACCACGGGAATCTGTGCGTCGGACGGCGCGTTGGACACCACGCCCTTCACGAACTTGGTGACCGTTCCGCGCAGCTTGTCCTTGAAGGTCTCGTCGCTGAAACCTTCATTGCGGTTGATGTTCTGGAAAAGGTCCAGGTCTTCGATTGCGTAGGCAATGCTGCCGTGGACTGAGACGGGCACGCCGAAGTCAGTGAGCCTCGGGTCGAACACGTCAAAATAAGGTATTGCGAAATTAATCTGGCTTCCTTTGCTGAGATTGCTGAGGTTCACATAGTTGTTTTGCTCAACTCTGCGAGCGGCCTCTGCTGCGGCCTGCTGTTTCTCAGCTTCTACTTCTTTTGATGATTTGAATCCAAAAAATGCCATAATGATTGAGTTTTTTATTGTTATTTTTGAGTGAAAATGCGTTTTATTTCGCCCCGGTCAGTGACTTCTACATGGGTGTCAGGCGCCACGGCTGCATCGGGGTTATGGTAGTTGAAGGTGTAGCCGGTTTCGTACTCTCCGTTGCCCGCAGGAGTCGACCGGCGGTCAATGCTTTGCAGGGTGCGAGGCTCAAGACCGAGTGCGTTGTAGAGATTGGTTTCCACAATGCTTCTGATGGCCTGTAGGTTTGAGTCCACGTAACCGCGAATCTGACTGAGCAGCGAACCTGAAGGGTTGTCGGCGCTCATGATGCATTCGGTCATTGTTTTCTGCATGGGCATCCCGTCGGCCTTTACCGGTACCGGGGGCATAGCGTCGTTTTCAAGAGCTGATTCAACCACATGCTCCCGCTTGCGCACGTGGAGCATAGGGTTGCCGTAGAGGCAGAACATCATTGCGGTGGATAGCGCGAAGCCATCGCCTTCAATGTGGCGGTAAGTGTTGAAATAATCACACTTTGCCTGCAGCAGGGCGCGTCCGCAAGTCAGTCCTTTGAACTGATAGAGCGGATAGAGGCGCATTAGTATTTCGCTGCCCGAACCGGGATGGAGGAGCAGATTGCGGGCTTCATTGTCAGCGCACATCGGCACCGGTATCAGCGAGCCCGTGTAGAGCAGGATGCCGCCACCGTAGAGCGCCGAGAGCACCATTGAATTTTCGCGCTTGTAGCCGCCTTTATAGCGAGCTCCGAAACAGGCCACTGTGTTCAGCACACGTGCCGAGCTGTTGCCGAGAAGTGCCGGATTGAACGCTTCGTCGGTGCTGTAGAAGCCGGGCATGTTCTCGGAGTCGGCTCCGTGGAGGTTGAACATGAGCATGTCGGCGCCCCCTATAGTGGCCAGATAGATGCTCATGGAGCTTTCATCGGAGGTCAGGAGCTTGGGGCTTATATACATTCCGTTGCGTATCAGCGTGGGGTCGTCCACGTTGTATTTTAGCGGCAGATGTTCGGTCATTGTGGTGCTTGCCGGAATCCATTCGCTGTTGCTGCTCATGACCACGTTGCCCACCGGAATTCCTCCGCCATATAGGCCGGAGATGTTGAAATATGCTCCGAGGTCGCTCTGTATGTCGGTGTGCATCGGGCCGTCCTCAAGCGGGAGACGACCAACGTTGTTGCGCACGGTGTCAATGTCGATGCCTGATTCCGAGCCTTCGGCAAAGTCGCTCAGGAAGCTGCCTTCAAAGCAGTAGTACATGTCGGTGGGTACTTCGCCTGAACCATATTGATAGGGGTCGTGGATGCCTGGCACCGGAATCACATCGTGGCCTCCTACTATGAAGAGGTGTAAGTCGGGGCCGGGAGTGAGGTTGTTGTCGGCTATGAATTCAGAAATCAGCCGATTATAATCGGCCGGCGAGCTGCCGTTGTTTACTCCGAGCGATGGCGCGTCAAGGAAATACCAGAACATCTGCTGGCTTGAAGCATTCTCATAAAATGCCGAGAAAACTTCGTAGACCTCTTCCTGCGATATTCCGTATTTTCGGGCGAGCTGCTCGGTGTCGGTGAGGAGTATTCCGTAGTGGTTTTCGTAAGGATCCGGCTCATCGGTCAAATCCTCGGGCTTGCGTGCTTCGGCCGCGAGTGCAACGGCTTCCGGCGTAGGCGACGTCTTTGACAGCTCCTGCGGAGGAAATGGTGGCGGAGCGGCGGCTGCATTCGGTTGCGAAGGGTTGAAGCCGAAGCTGCCAAGCCCCATTGACTGAGCTGCCTGAAGGGGATTGAAGCCTTGCATCTGATTGAGGGTGATGCTTTGCGGGTCGAACTGTGGCATAGGGGGAGCTTGCGGCATGGGAGGCGCATTGACAGCTTTTGTGGCGGGGCAGAATTCGCCGAGCGTGTGGCGCAGATAGAATCTTGCCCATGGTTCGGTGTCGGCGCTGTCTGTGGCTATGGCCTGCAGTGCATGCCATAGCGGGCTGAGCGAATCACTCATGCCGGTTTCGCATGCCTGATTCAGATATCGGGTAGCCTGTTCAAGGTGAGTATGGTTGCCGTAGCGGCGATAAGATGCCAGATTGTCAAGCGCAAGCAACAGCAGTAGGTCGCCTTGCTGGCGGTTGAAGGCCGCTATCCGGTTCAAAAGGTCGGCGGCAGCTGCATCGTTGCCGAGTTTCACCAGTGCAACGTGTCCCCAGAAAAGCTGCCAGTAATCATCGACATTTGAACCTACGAGAGCCATTGACGCCGATTCCGGCGAAAGTGATGCGAGGATAAGATGATAATAGTAAGATACTTCCGGGGTGTCGGAAGTTGCAGCTACGCGTTGGAACGTGGTGAATTTTGTCTGAATCTCACCTATGGCACACTGCTGTACCGCATCATAGATTTCCTGCACGAACTGAGCGGCGAGGAAATCGCTACCAGCGGAGCGGGATTTCATGAGGCATGCACGTTTTGCGTGGTCAACGAGAGCCTGAGCACGGATCGGGTCTATTCGGAGCTGTACGGCGAGCTGCGAAAGCTCGGCCAGTTCTGCCTGAGTCAGCACATTGTCGGCAAGCCGTTCGTTAACAGCCTCAACGAAAAGCAATTCGTTTTCCTGACTCAGCTCATGGAATGTTTTCTGAGCCTGAAAGACGGTGCTGTTGTTGGTTACGGTCGAAGTGTTGTTGACTGTGTGCTGATTGTTGTTGGTGGTATTGTAGGTGTGGGTGTCGTGCGAGTCGGAGTGTACCCCGCCCACCACAGCCGCATCACCTCCAAGATTTATGTCGGCCATAATAATTTTACCATTCAAATGGAGCTCCGCAATCGGGACAAGCCGGAGTGCCGGGAGCTATCGTTATGTTATGTCCGCAGTTGTAACACTGGCATTCGATTACTTCAACGGTCTCGGCCTGAACGGGCGCGGGCGCCTGAGCGGGTGCCGCAGAAGGAGCTGTGCGGTTAATGATTCCTCCGTTGAAGGCGTTCAGGTTAGAAGCGGCGGCTGTGCTCACTTGAGACAGGTGTGACATGGCTGCGTCCTGAGTGCGGTCGAGGCGGTCCTGATTTCGGCGTCCCGATTCCTGGAGTTCATCGATTCGCTGTTGTTGGTTTGACTGGACGGAGGAGCTGACATTTGTGGCCGTATCCTTGATCATGCCGGCCATGCGCATCATGGCATCCATCTGAGCGGCTGTGGCCTCCTGCTGCATCTTGAGCATCTGTTGCATCATGGCTTCCTTCTCCTGAGCGGTTTGCTTTACAATGTCGGCTTCTTTTTGCCCACTGTAGGAATTGGCCATGGCCACTTGAGCTTCGGCTGAGAGATGAGCGAGCTGAGCGGCGCGAATCTGCTCGGCGTTCATGTTGGCAAACGTGTTGTCGCGGTTCATCTGCTCGTTGGCGTGGATGCTGGCTATGTTTTCTTCATGTTGATTTTTCTGGGCGTCGAGAGCGGCTTGCATCTCGGTCATGGCCTTGAGCTTGTCCATCTGCTGCTGATGGCGCATTGCTTCGGCGCGTTCATCATCGAGGCGAGCTTGGCGTTCGCGTTCGGCTTCCCACTGGCGGTCCTCGAGCATTTCGCTGCGGGCTGTCAGACGGTCCTCTTTCTCAAGCTCGCGGCGACGCATCATCTTCTCGAAGTCGTAGTCGTCTTCCTGCTTCATACGGTCGAATCCGCGCTTGTAGGTGCGTTCCTCCATTACCCAGGCGCGTTCGTTCGCTTCGTCTTCTATGCCCCAGTTACGGCGGCGTTCAAGGTCTTCGCGCTGATAATCGTGGTCGGTGCGGGCATCATCGAGCGCCCACTCGGCTTGCTGCCGGGCGGTGTCAATGCTCTGTTGGCTGTGGATGCGCATGATTTCGGTGACTTGGTCGCGCGGAATCTTCTTGTGGGCAATCTCATCGGCAATCTGCTCCATCTCATCCTGTTTGATGAGGCGGTTCTTGCGTAGATCCTCAAGGGCTTCAAATTCTTCCTCCTCGGTGGTGGCATCTTTTATTCTGCGCTGACTTTCAAAGAGCCTTACGAAATCTTCAAGCTCGCCGTCGTGAAGCAGCTTGTCGCGGTTGAGCTGCTGCAGCGCGTAGCGCAGTTCCTCGGCGTTTTTTGCGCCTTGAATCTGCTGGGAATTGGCCTCATTCTCCATACGGTTGCGGAACTCACCGGTGCGGTGCATGTAGTCAAGCTCCCGCTCGGAGTTGTAAAGCTCGCGTTCAACCTGGCGGAACCGTTCAAAATCAGTGTTGCTGTCAGTTACCGACGCTACTTGAGTGCAGCCAATGCCGTAGAGCTGGCTGTTGATGGTCTGCTTGATTTCCTCTTTCAGTGATTCAACGAGTTCGCCCGGTAGACCGGTGCCCTCATAATTGACATTGCGCAGAGTCTGCTTCAGCCGCGTCTCAATTATTGGCGAAAGAATTGAATTGAGGCGTATGGTGTTGAAATTTGTGGAGTCGTTGAGGTAGTTCGATACGAATTGGAATATATCGTTGACCTGCATCTGCAATGACACGCCAATCTCCACATCGTGGATTCCCATCGGGATTCTATAAGGCACGAACTCCATAGAGCCGTCGGGCAGGAGCTTGCCGCCGAAGGTCATGGGGATAAAGCGGTTGCTGACAATATAGACCGATAGGATGGGAGCTTGTGTAACACGGGCGAGAATGCGTGCATAGTCAATCTGACGTTTCTTGGCTTTTTCTTGCTTCTCAGACTTCTTTGAGCCGAAAATGAGGCGTCCTACCCATTGCGCGGCGCGGCCTATCTCGCCAACAATACCATAGTCCATGAACGTGGGCTTTGCCTGACGTTTCTCGGCAAGGGCCCTCTTCTCTTTTTCATCAAGCTCTTTCTCGGCTGCCTCAATGGCCTTTTTGATTGCGGCCTGTTCCTCTTCAACCGTTTTATAGAAAAGGTAGGCTCCCGAAGAAATGGTGGCCGCAAGTTCGCCGTTGGCAAACACGATTGCCGTACATCCTTCCTGAATAATGATTCCTTTGAGCTTTTCAATCTCCTCAAGCTCTGATTCCTTGAGCTTACGGGCAATTTCGCCGGGCTGAATGTTCCAGATGGCACGTCCGCGCACAACCTCCACGCCATCCACGGCTTCCATGCTGCGGCGGTCGCGTTGGCGTTCGGCGTCACGTTCGGCTCGGATAGCGTCTTCCTCGGCTCGGCGCTGGGCTTGCTGGGCCTGCTGCAGCTGATCGCGCATGTCGCGGCCTTGTTCCGATGCTCCCTGGCGGCGTGCATTCTCAACTTCGCGGTCAATAGCCCCTCGGGTTATGGCGTTGGCGGCGCGGCGCACCGTGTTGGTGAAGAATCCTTTGTCGCCGTTGCCGGTGCTCGCTCCCGGAGCGGCAGGCATTTGCGGCATCTGCGGCATTCGCGGGGCGGAAGGAGCTTGGGGAGCCTTGGGCATGCCTGGCTTTGGCATCTGAGGTGCTTTCGGCGCACCAAAAGCCTTGGGCGTGCCGGGCATCTGCGGCATTTTGGGCATTTGGGGGTGTGGCGGTTGCGGCGCAGCCGATTTCATGGTTGAAGAACCAACATTTTGAGTGATGGGCTGGCCACATTTAAGGCAAAATTTAGCGTCCGGGTTTAATGGACTTCCGCATTTTGGACAGTTGTGCATAGGCATGATTTACAGGCTTTTTTTGAGCTGTGAAAAGATTGATTTGTTTGTTATCTTCTGGCAAGAGATAATATTATTATTGCAAAGTTATAAAAATTGTTTTTAAATGTCAAATTATTAACACATTAAATAGAAGCACATTGAATGCTCCACTCGACATCCGGTTCAAAAGTTTTGCGAGGACAATTAAAGCACATTGAATCATAATATGTTATCTCGCTTTATTATCTCTTGCCAGGAGAGAGTGTGCGGAAGGAATGATGGGAAGTGAGAAAAATATTGGGGCCTGGCGAACAGGGGTATGGAAATTATTATTATCTTTGTGAGGATAATGCGCGGGAGCAATTTATTTTGCTCGTTAGCGTTGATTAACTATGGCGGGAATTATTGTTGCCCACCAAAAGTATTATCTTTGCAACAAAGAAAAATCATTAGATATATGGCTAAAAAAGAAACAACAAAAAAAGGTGCGGCAACCGATCCCAAAGCAGCCAAACTTGATGCTTTGAATCAGGCTCTTGCACGCATTGAAAAAGATTTTGGAAAGGGCAGCATCATGAAGCTTGGCGATGAAGTGATAGAGGATGTGGAAGTGATTCCCACAGGTTCCATTGCACTTAACCATGCTCTTGGAGTTGGCGGATTTCCGCGTGGTAGAATAATTGAAATTTTCGGACCGGAATCCTCCGGTAAAACAACTTTGGCAATCCATGCCATAGCCGAGGCTCAGAAGGCAGGCGGAATTGCCGCGATGATTGACGCTGAGCACGCTTTTGACCGTTTTTACGCTGAAAAACTTGGGGTAGATGTAAACAATCTGCTCATAGCTCAGCCTGACAATGGTGAACAGGCTCTTGAGATAGCGGAGCAGCTTATACGTTCGGCTGCTGTAGATATCCTCGTGGTCGATTCGGTTGCCGCCCTGACTCCGAAAGGCGAGATTGAGGGCGATATGGGCGAACGCAATGTCGGCCTGCAGGCTCGCCTGATGTCACAGGCAATGCGTAAGCTCACCGGCGCCATCTCGCGCACAAACACAACCTGCATTTTCATCAACCAGCTGCGAGAAAAAATCGGGGTTATGTTCGGCCCGAGCGAGACCACTACCGGCGGCAACGCCTTGAAGTTCTATGCAACTGTGAGACTTGACATACGTTCAAGCTCGCCAATCAAGGATGGCGACGACATTCTTGGACGCCACACCAAGGTGAAGGTTGTGAAAAACAAGGTGGCGCCTCCTTTCCGCCGCGCCGAGTTCGACATAATGTTCGGTGAGGGCATTTCGCGTAGCAGTGAGATAGTGGACCTTGGCGTAGAGTACGGCATCATCAAGAAGAGCGGTTCATGGTTCAGCTACGATGGCTCCAAGCTTGCTCAGGGGCGCGATGCTGCAAAGCGTGTGATTCAGGACAATCCTGAACTTGCCGATGAACTTGAAGCAAAAATCATAGAGGCTCTTAATGCCAAGACGGGTGCAAAAAATGTGGCGAAAGAGATGCCTAAGGCTGCAAAACCTTCCGATTCACAGGCGGATGACCTTGATGATCTTGATGACCTTGACGATGAACTGCCCGATGATTTCTCGATAGAGGAAGATATTTAAGCGGAACATTTTGACCCTATTATATTGTTATAGCGTTGATGGAGGGGGCGCAATTTCCTCCGGTCAACGCTACAATTTTTTTATCCTATGAAACTGTTGTTCACTTCCCTGCTCCTTCTGGCTGCATTTTTTGTTGCCCATTCAAGCACTCTGACACCTGACCAGGCGTTAGGGCGTCTAAAGGCCTCCCAGGATAAAGCTACAATGGCAATGCGTGAATCAGCCGATAGGGCCGAACTTGCCTATACTTTCAAAAAAGCGGGCCGTCCGTTGCTTTATGTGTTCAATAAAGCGGGAGAGAATGGATTCATGATTCTTCCGGCCGATGACGCCGTAACATCGCCTCTTTTGGGCTACACGGATAAAGGCAGTTTTGATTTGGCGGCCTCATCGCCTGATTTTGTGTGGTGGCTCGGGCAGTATGAGGCTGAAATTCTGTGGGCTGCAGAGCATCCGCAGCGGTCGTCATGCGACTATTCGCCGCGGGCTGACCGAGCAGAGATTGACCCAATTGTACAGACTTATTGGAATCAGCTCGCGCCCTACAACGACCTGTGCCCTGAATATCAGGGTTCAAGATGCCCGTCGGGTTGCGTGGCCACAGCTATGGCTCAGGTTATGAAACACTGGAACTATCCTGAAAGAGGCAAAGGTCAAATAACATATATACCCTCGGAATATATTGATTATGAGCTTTCGCTTGATCTTTCAGGCATAGAGTTTGAATGGGATAAAATGTTGCCGAGATATGACACCAACTCTCCATCGGAATCAAATAAAGCAGTGGCGTCATTGATGTACAGCTGTGGAGTGGGTGCCCTGATGGCCTACGGACCGGAGGCAAGTTCGGCCGGTTATGAGGATTCGGCGTTGGCCCTGATTCGCAATTTCGGCTATGATGCGGGGATGCGTCTGATGAAGCGTGACTATTTTGGAATTGATGATTGGAATGACTTGGTTTATAGCGAGCTTGCAGCCGGCCGTCCGGTACTCTATGGCGGAGGCAATTCTACTGTAGCCCATGCATTTGTGTGTGATGGCTACCGTTCCGACGGATATTTCCACATCAACTGGGGCTGGGGTGGATGGCAGGACGGCTACTTCAAGCTCTCGGCCCTCAATCCGGGTCAGTCGGGGGTTGGAGGCGCTGCAGGCGGATACAACATAGAACAGGAAATGATTATGGGAATCCGTCCGCCTTCGGGGTCAACTGAAATTATTCCCGTGCTGGAGTTCGCATCTGATTTTTCACTTGACAAAAACGAATATTTGCGCAACGGCGGAGAATTGATTGAAGTGAGCAGTGAGGGCGGGATTGTCAATGCCACTCTGAGCGACCTGACGCTCCGTTTCGGCTTGAAACTCATTGACATGAATGGCGCAGTCACATATCTGCCGTCAGAACAGTCTCATGAACTTGCCATGGGGCAAAGTGTACTCAGCTATTCGGTGAAGGCATCAGATTTCCCTGCCGTGGGAGAATTCACAGTTACTCCCGCGGTAAAATCCGAAAGTGGCGAATGGACTGACGCTTACGTCATGCTTGACAAAGTGAGGGCATATACTCTAAAGGCAAGCGAAACGCAACTGCTGTTCACACCTGAGTCTGTTCCGACAATCGCTCAGGACAGCCTGAGGGTCACTACTTCCATTTATCCGGGCCTCACGTGTTGCATCAAGGCTTTTATAACCAATCTCGGTGATAGTGAGTATCATGAGGCGCTTACTCCGGTACTAATAAGCGGGGATGAGGTCATGGCTGAGGCCGGCAGCGTAATGATTGATTTGCAAGAAGGTGAAAGTTGCGCGGCCGAATGGATTAGTGCGTTCGGGGTTGATGTGGTGCCGGGAAACTATTCTTTAGGACTAATGGACAATAGCGGACATCTTATCGGTGACACGGTGGGAGCTGTGGTTAAAGAAGCTCCGGCCGACAAGCCGGAACCTTATATAGCGCAAGTGATAATTGACGGCGTACCGGCAATGAATTCAACCCTACAATCGCCTGTGCTGGCACAGCTTGCCGATTTTGAACTGACATTTACGGTAGGAAACCGGGCCGGATACTTCACAGACGTGGTTAACGGAGCCGTCTGGTACAGCGAGACCGTAGGAGTCAAAGGTCTCGGGGGCGCTTTTGTGGGTCTTGATGCCGGCGAGACGGCCCAGATAACGGTGAGCCGTAATCTGAGTGACCTTGATCCGAATCATGTCTATTACCTGTATCTCAAAGGCGTAGAAACAGGCGTGATTGGTGGCCCGGTGTTTTTCAAATCAGCTCCGGAATCGGGCATTGTTTCAGTGGACGATGACAAGAGCGCGTTTTCTGTCCTGACTGACGGCTTTGAGGTGTTGGTTGCCGCTGATATTGACGTTGCCGGGCTGACACTGTTTGACGCCACAGGGAGCCCGGTGGGTCATGCGGCCGGAGCCAAGCTGGATGTAAGCGGAATAGGAGCGGGCTTCTATCTTGTACGCGTAGCATTGGCTGACGGCACAGTGAAATCATCAAAGCTGCTGATTAGCCGTTGAGCCTACGGTTTCGCTCAAGAAGCTCGTTGAAAAGCTCAATGTATGTTTCGGCAATTTTCGTGGAAGAGAATTTTTGCCTCACGCTTTCATGCAGAGCTTTGCGGTCATTGTGAGCGTTAATGGCCCAGATGATACCTTCTGCAAGGTCCTCATGGTTCATGTATTCGGCAATGTAGCCCGTGACTTTGTGCTCTATGATGTCAGACTGGCCGCCACGCCCGAACGATACCGGCAGGCATCCGGCCGCTTGTCCCTCAATCAGAGTGCCCGGAAGGGTTTCATACAGCGAAGAGGAAAGCACTACCTTTCCGCTGGCATATATTTGCCGGAGGGTATTGGAGTCATTGACTGTGCCAAGAAGCTGATGGGGAAAACGTAGCCCGTCGAGGGATGCGCGGTCGCCGAGCGCACCGAAAAACACCACCATTGATTTTGAAGCAATGTCAGGCCGGTTGTCAAACAGATAGTTGAGCGCCTTGATGGCCACAGGCAACCCCTTTATCGGGTCATCGAGCCTTGCGGCTCCCATTATTATCAGATTGGGGACCCTTGCAAGCTGTTCCAGCGGTTTGGTGGGAGTGGTGAAGAATGAATCTATCGGGAATGCATTAGGAATCACTCTCACTTCAGCTTCGGACAGCAGGGAACTTTTAGCGGCGCAGCGGGCCAGCCAGTTGCTGACGGCTACGAATGTGATAGGGGTATTTTCGTAGAGCTTGCGCTTTTTCTTCCAAACAGAGTGGGAAAGATCGCGGGCGCTTCTTCCTGTGAGATACTGGCAGTTACCGCATTCCGCAAAGTAGCCCCGGCATTCGTGAGCGTGGTGGCAAATTCCGGTCATGTTCCACATGTCATGCATTGTCCACACAATGGGTTTCCCGAGCTTCCCGAGTTTACGGATGCCTTTTATCGAGAGCAGTCCCTGGTTTATCCAGTTGAGCACAAGCACGTCGGCTTCCCGGACCCATGGATGTTTGTGGACGTTCAGACCGGTGGATGCTGTTGAGACTTTGAAAAGATTTTCTCGGTTGAATCCGTTGCGGAGAGCTATGCCGGCGCGTTCGGTAAAGAATGTTACGCCACGGTTGAGGCGCTGGGCCGATTCACAGATGAAGTCATCATTGCTGTAGCGGTTGAATACGAGCATCCGGGCGTCGACACCGGCATTGCGCAGAGCGTGAAGCAGACGGTATGTGACAATGGATGCGCCACCAAGCAGGTCGCTGTGGCTTATGAGCGTTACTTTTAGGGGCTGTTTGCTTGTGTTATCAGTCATGATGGTTGGGGCTGACTTGTTATTTTGCCTGAACTGACGATTTCAATTCTATGCAGGTTGAGGCGTGCTTGCAGATATTCTTTGAATTTGATGCGGGTGGCCTCGTTCATTGGTTTTTCAAAATATACCAGCGCAACATTGACCGTGTCGCGCCGTGAGGGATTGTCAACATTAGCGAATATGCTGCGGTTCACTGCAATGTCGCCCACTTGAGGAAAGAGCACCTTCAATTCCGGTGCGAGCGACGCTGCCAGGTCATTGGCCGCCCGGTTGGTGGCAATCTGCTGGCGCAAAGAATCGAGTTGCGACTGCTGGCGCAGAATTGTTGACTGGGCCACTTCGTAGAAATCACGCCCTGCCATATCGTTGGCCGCAGCTTTTACGAAATTGCTTCCTTGCACAATCATAAGCTCCGTGCCTTGAAGTCCGTAATTGTCGAGCCTGCGGGTAAGGGCAAGCTTGAGCGAATCGGTTGCCAGAGGCTGCCCTATGAGGGTTATGGTTATGGTGCGTTTATGGTTATCGACAGTGGCTTTTTCGGAGAGCACCTGAGTGTCGGGAAACATGCATTCGGCAGCAACGAACTTTGAAGCCTGCATCTCGAATTTTGTCTGGTTCAGCATTCGCCATGTGAGCCAGATGCTCGGCAGCATGGTGAGAACGGCAAGAGTATACACAATGTGGCGCACCTTTCGGGCCCGGCTGTTGTCGACAGTGGTGCTTATCTGATAATTGAGCATCTTCACTCCTAAGAAGGTTGCAAAAGCTATGTAGATTGAGTTTATGATGAACAGATAGAATGCACCGAAAAAGTAGGTGAGCTGCCAGGTGGCAAGTCCGTAACCGGCCGTACAGAGGGGCGGCATAAGGGCGGTGGCTATGGCAACCCCGGGAATCACATTGCCTTTTGAGCGGCTGCCTATTGCAATGATGCCTGCGAAACCTCCCACAAAGCCAATGAGGACATCATAAATTGTTGGTGACGTGCGGGCAAGAAGTTCGCTATGGCCTTCGCTCACGGGAGAGATTAGGAAGTAAAGCGTAGAGGCAAGCACCGAGAAACCGGCAGCCATTACAAGATTGCGCAGCGAGGTTTTGATGAGTGTGAAGTCGCACACTCCAACCCCCAATCCAATGCCTATGATAGGCCCCATGAGAGGAGATATGAGCATGGCGCCTATAATGACGGCCGTGGAGTTGGTGTTAAGGCCGAGCGACGCTATGAGAATGGCAAGCACAAGAATCACAATGTTCGTTCCGCGGAACGATACGCCGTCACGAATATCGGCTTCAGCTTCGTTCTGAGGGAGAAGCTGACTTGACATTTTGAAATAATTGACGAAAAACGCTATTGTGCGGTCTGCGAAATTGTTGGTTGCCATCGCTGTGGATAATTGCGGTTAGTGACGAATCTTTTTTATTATGGCATCTACCGGAATGAGCTGGCGCAGTGTGACATGTTCAGCGCGGAGCACAATAATCAGGTAAACGCCTATCAATAAAGTACCAACGCCCATGTTTATCCAAATGTTCGCGGTTGCTGCGAGTTTCAGTAAAAGATAGAACCCTACCGAAACAGCCACATAAAGCGACAGATGCCCAATGCGATAGCGTATAGGGAATTTTTTCTGTCCCACGAAGTATGAAACAGTCATCATTGTTCCATAGCAGAGGAACGATGACCATGCGCATCCGTAATAGCCTATCACGGGAACAAGTAGGAAGTTTCCGGCAAGCGTTATGACCAGTCCGAGCAGTGTGAACCACATTCCCCACATTGTCTGATCCGTGAGTTTGTACCAAAGCGAGAGATTGAAGAACACACCGAAGAAGAATTCGGCCATCATGATGATGGGCACCACCCCTATGCCCTCGCGGAAGCTGCGGCCAATGAAGAGCTGGATCACCGGCATATAGACCATCACGGCGAGGAAAACGAACATGGCGAATATCACGAACCATTTCATCACCGTGGCGTAGACCTCTTTTCGGTCCTCGTCCTGCGAGCGTGCGCGGTCAAAGATGAAGGGCTCATAGGCGAAGCGGAAGGCCTGCAGGAACATTACCATGATGATGGCCAGCTTGAAGCATGCGCCGTAAACACCTGTGATCGATAGCCGCATGGCGGGGTTGGGTACAATGTTGGGGAGCAATATGGTGGCTATGTTCTGATTCATGATTCCTGCAACGCCAAGCACCAGCAGCGGCCATGAATAGCGCAGCATCTCGCGCCACACATCGGCCGAGAAGCGCCAGCGGAAACCCGTGAGTTCCTGCCGTAGCATCGGCAGCATTATGGCCGAGGCTATCAGGTTGGAGAGGAAAATGTAGCCTATGCCGAAGTCCTCGTTATAGAACCAGCTGACGGTTCCGGGAGCCTTTGTCATGAGCCAGGGACACAGCAGGAGGAAGAATAGGTTGAGTCCTATGTTCACAGCTATGCCGGTGCATTTCAGTATGGCGAATTTTATGGCTTTGTGTTTGAAACGCAGATGTGAGAAGGGGAGTGCGGTGAAGGCGTCAATGGCCACGCATACGGCCATCATCATCACGTAGCTCGGATGTTCGGCACATTTCATTATCTCCGCCACGGGATGCAGAAACAACGCTACAATGGCTATGAATGCGGCCGAGCTTACGGCAAGCGATGACAGAGCAGTTGAGTAGACAATGGTTCCTCCTCTGAAACGCTCATCGCTGGCAAAGCGGAAATAGCCGGTTTCCATGCCATAGGTCAGAATGACAATGAGCAGGGCCACTACGGAATACACGTAAGTGGTCACGCCGTACTGCGACTGGGTGAACACGTTTGTGTAAATCGGCACGAGCAGCCAATTCAGAAAGCGACCTACAATTGAACTCAGGCCGTAGATGGCGGTGTCTTTGGCAAGCGATTTAACAGAACTCATCTTTTATGACTGACAAGTGTGTGGAGGATAGGAGAAAGAGTGGCATTGTTTCAGAACAGGGAGCCTGTTTCGGGCGAGCGGGAATAACCGAGATGCTGCCATGCAAGCTCGGTGACCTCGCGTCCGCGCGGAGTGCGCTTTATGAACCCCTCTTTAATAAGATAGGGTTCGTAGACTTCCTCAATTGTGCCGGCGTCCTCTCCGAGAGCGGTGGCTATGGTGCCGAGGCCCACCGGTCCTCCTTTGAATTTGGTGATTATTGTGCTGAGAATTTTATTGTCTATTTCATCCAGCCCGTAGCGGTCAATGTTGAGCGCTTCAAGTCCGTAACGGGCAATTTCAGGGTCAATGACACCGCTGCCTTTCACCTGGGCGAAATCGCGAATGCGGCGCAGGAGCGAATTGGCTATACGTGGCGTTCCGCGGCTGCGCAGGGCTATCTCGTGGGCGGCCATAGGCGTGCATTCAACCCGCAGCAAGCCGGCTGAGCGCAGGATTATGCGCTCAAGAATCTCGTGGTCATAGTATTCCAGATGACAGTTGATTCCGAAACGCGCGCGCAGAGGCGATGTGAGCAGTCCGCTGCGTGTGGTTGCGCCGACAAGGGTGAAAGGCGCAAGCGAGAGCTGCACTGAGCGAGCTCCGGGGCCTTTGTCAATCATTATGTCGATGCGGAAATCCTCCATTGCCGAGTAGAGGTATTCCTCCACTACCGGACTCAGACGGTGGATTTCATCAATGAACAGCACGTCGCGTTCCTCAAGCGATGTGAGAATTCCGGCAAGGTCGCCGGGTTTGTCGAGCACCGGACCGGAGGTTACCTTGAACCCTACGCCCAGTTCATTGGCAATGATGCCCGAGAGGGTGGTTTTGCCAAGTCCGGGAGGCCCGTGAAGCAGCAGATGGTCAAGAGCCTCCCCGCGCATCCGTGCTGCAGCTACGAACACCTTGAGGTTCTCCACCACTTTATCCTGGCCCGAAAAGGCATCGAACATCGAGGGGCGCAGGGCTTTCTCAATGTCTTTTTCGCCTTCAGGCAGCGATGAACCGTTTCGGGCTGCGCGTATGTCAAAGTTATCTTCCAATTATTTTTTAGAGTAGAGCACCGGATTGGTGTCGGTGTCGTTATACATTTTCATCTGTCGGTAGACCTTCATGAACTTGCGCCCGGCGGCAATGTCGTCAATGAGGGAGTCGATGGCTCCGCAGAGGTCGGCGCGCTGCTCCACCAGCACGGCGAGTTTAGCCTTGCATCTGGCAATGTGTTGTTCTGTAGCGTCGGTGCGTTCAACCTCGCGCATCATGTGGTAGATTTTCAGAGCGAGAATCGAGAGGCGGTCGAGCGCCCAGGCGGGGCTTTCGGTGTTGATTGTAGCCTCGGGGAGGGGCTTCACGTCGGCATATTTTTTTAGAAAATAGGTGTCGAGGTCTTCAACCATGTCGGTGCGCACCTGATTTGAGCGGTCAATGCGGCGTTTGAGGGCGAGGGCTGCTACCGGGTCAATTTCCGGATCGCGGATAATATCCTCCAGGTGCCACTGCACGGCATCAACCATGTTTTTTGCGTAAAGCAGATGGTCGAACGTATCGTTGCTGTAAGGATTCTCTATCTTTGCATCCACATCATCATGCAGATGATAGTCTTCGGTCGATTGGCAGAATACTGCCCAGCATTTTTCGGCTAAAGTCATAAAAATCAAATGTTTTAAGGTTAATAATCGGCATCGTTGATGGGGTAAGAGGCGTTGCCGATGCGGTCAAGAAAGTGCTTGCGCAGGTCGGTCCAACGATAATAGGGACCGGTCACTGCTTTGGCAGGAAGAGTTACCTCCTTCTCGTTGAGAAGCACCTTCACCAGAACGTCATCGGCCGTGTAGCTCTTGCCTTTCGGACGGTAGAAAATCATCTGTATGTTAGAGGCCATGGGCGTGATTTCGTAGGTGCGGAAAAATGATTCCACATCTTTGAGATCGTTGCTCTTCTTGCCGAGTCCGTCAAGGTCCATCAGCACTGCGAGAGGAACCACAACCACATCGTGGCCAAAACGCATGTTGGCCGATGGGTCTTTGCGCATGATTGAGGTGTCGGCGCTCTCAATGACGTTGCGCATGAGATAGCGTTCGCGCATCGGGCCGTGTCCCTCGGTTATATCGGTGTTGCCGAAACGGAAGAACCATTCAGCGTTGTTCTTGAGCCATACTTTTTGAAGGTTTTCCTCGGAAACCAGGTCGTAGACGGGCGTGGGCTCATCAAGGCTCTGAGCGTTGGCTGCGATTCGGTAGAGCGACTGCAGCAGCTCTTTCGCATTGATGCTGTCGGCGGCAAACTGCGGGTCGGATATAATCAGGTTGATGTATGAGAGGTCGTAGGGATATTCTTTCATGTACTCCTTGACGGCTTTTTTGGCCAGCTTGCTTTTGGCCATGGCGGTGGCAATGCTGTCGGAAAAGTTCATGTAGTACATCGTGGCAACCGAGGCATCGGAGGTGATGTTGAGCTTCGGATTGTAGGCTTTCAGCTCCTGCAACTCATTGTCCATTGAGAGTATGCAGCGTATCACTTCGGTGCTTCGGGCGTCGACTCTTGCGTCATCCTTGAAGATTTCAGGGAAGTTGCGGGTCATGCGCTGGGCTATGCCGCGGTGCTGGCGTGCTCCGAGCTGGGTGAGCTCGCCTGAGCGCAGACGCGACTGCTTCTCGGTCTTGCGGAGCTGCTTCATCAGCAATTTCCCGCGCTCAGTCAGCTTGCCGTTGCGTTCGGCCGGTCGCAGGAGGTCGATAGGCTGTCGGTACACCCAGTCGCCTATATGCCAGCGGCTGCCGTGGCGCCCATAATGCTCCATGTGAAAAGGCTCGTAGCCCTTGGGAGTTGCGGTGAGTTTAGGCAGCGGTTTTTCCGGGTAAGGGTAGGCATAGTAGCAACCGCCGAATTTCAGGTATTCCTGCGAAGGCTCTGAAAGATTGGCGGCGCCCGAGGTGAAAGCCAGTGTTAAGGCAAGTGCCAGAGTGCCAATAATAGGATGCTTTTTCATTTTTACTTGATTGGTTTATAGATAGTTGATTAGTTAGCGCCGGGGCGGGGAGCCGAGTTGGGGTCGGCGGGTTGATAGCGCGAGAGGTCATCTATGAGCACCTGAAGGTCGAACTTGTCGCCTTTTGTGAGCTCTTGCAGCTTGCCTACGTTGCGCTTCTCCTGGATGGTGCCTTTGGCCTTCCAGAGATAGTCAATGACCGATACGGCGCGCTTGTTGGTGGCCGTTCCGGGTATTGCGAAGTAGGGATTAGAGGCAATTGCCTGGATGTCGCCCTGCTGCATGGCGGTGTAGAGTGCGCGGTATTTCTCGCTTTTGAGGTCGGCGAGCTTCCATTCGCGGTTGGAGTTGAGGTATTCAACGTCGGCCTTCTCCATGTCGTTAGCGGCGGCCACCGGAGCTGTCGGAGTTGCCTGAGCCTGCGTAGCTTGAGTTTGGGCGCCTTCTGCATTGCCGGCATTCTGGCCTGACATTTCGGTGTAGTTCACATCCTCGATTGACTCACCCTGCTGTGTCTGAAGATTCTCGGGCTCCGAGGTTCCTGAGAAGAGGAGCATGAGCCACCAGATGACAAGAGCTACTGCTATTACGGCAACACCGATGATTATCAGGCGCATATCCATTTTAGAGTCGCCTCCGTCTTTCTTTTTCTTTTCAATTTTTTCCTCGGGCTTCTTGGGGTCTTCCTTGACGGGACGTTCATCGACACGCGGCGCTTTCTTTGTCTCGCCTGCGGCAACGTTCTCAAATTTCGGAGCCACACGTTTATGTTCCTTCTCTTCCCAAAGGGCCGACGGCGCTTTCTCCATCACCGGGGCCACGGGGCCGTTGCGGCGTGGTTCGTTGCGCTGCTCCTTGCGGTTGGTGGCAGGCTTGTCGGCCTTCGGTTGTTCGGCGGCTTTCTGCTCTGCCACAGAGGGGCGCGGAGCGTAGAGGTCTTCAACGCGCTGTGTTGCCGTTGTGGCCTGGCGGTCGTTGAAATTCAGAGCGGGCTGCTGAACAGCGGCTTGTGCCGGCTGCCGAACATCAATATTGTAGGTCTCCGGAGTGCTGCCCATAAGGCGGTGTGCACGGAAGCCGTGGAAAGAGCCGGCGCGCAGATTATTGTATTCCGGAGTGCTTTTTTCAAGGGTTATCGTGTCTTCCACTATGCGGCCGCTGCCAAAGTCGAGACGTAGGCAAATCTGGCGGGCCTCCGGCTCAAGTATGACTTCAAGGGGCAATGAATCGGAAAGCTCCTGAGGCGTGAACTCGCGTGAATATGAACCGTAGTTGGTCGATGATACGGCAATAGTCACTTTGCCATTTACAAAGTCGGTGTTTGATACTTCAAAACATCCGTCGCCGCGTGTGGCCGTGCGGCCATTGATTAGAATGGTATACGTGTCAAGCGCGTTTCCGGATGCGGAAGCCACTGAATAAGGCACGCTTCGGGTGAATATTATGCCTGCGTGTAGGGCCGAATTGACAATGAGGGCGGGTCCGTGGATGCGCACGTAGCGGTTCGTGGTGCCTACTTCAAATTCCACTGATTCCGGATTGAATCCCTCCATTTCGTAAGTTACCGTCAGATGGTCGGAAAGTTCCACGCAATTGGCTGAGGCAGTTACGTTTTCGGGGCATACAACCATCAGGGCCTTGTCAACCGGTGCGTTTATCATGGGTATGGATGATTCGGGCAGCATCGACACTGTGGCCGGAATCACAATCACGCCCTGATAGGCGGCATATTCTTTTTGGCGCGGGTAGGCCATTATATTGGCGAGCTCGGTGCTTGAGAGATATGTCCGGCAGCATAGTCCGGCAGCCGCTGTGGGCATATCCACTTCGGCATCGGACCGTAACGGTTTTTCGGTAAAGCCTGAGTCGCTTAGCGCACGCATGAGCGACTCGTGAGTGAGCTGTTTTTCATCGGTGAGCGTGCGGCGGATCGTGCCAAGCAGATTCACAATGGGGCGCCCGGCCATGAGGACGTCAGGATCCATTCTCACGGTGATTGCCAGCACCGTGGTCTTTCCTTCTTCATCAAGCTGGAAATAGGTGAAGGCGCGGCGTCCGCCAACCTGCCACATCACGTAGCCGTCGGAAAGATTTACAAAGTGGTGGGCCAGTTCGCTTAGCGACGGCAGAGCTATGGTGGGAGCGGAATTGAAACTGTAGTTAACGGGTTGTGTGCCATTGTTGAGCACACTGATTGCTATGTCAAGATAGGGATATTTAGCGCTCATTTTTGGAGATAATGATTTTGAAAATTTTGACAGTTGTGCTTACTGTTCCTCTATTTTATGCAAAAATAATCATTTTCCCCGAAAAAATGTGTCAACCACTGAATTTTGATATTATAAAATGTTAATCAACGCAAAACCGCAAGGATTGTTGCACTCCCCCTGTGGCGCAGGGGATAGGCGAAGGAATGTGGCACATGCCATTGCATCGGGCGGCTGTAGTGGCATCATGAGTGTCAGGATGCTGGCTCTGCAGAGTCACAAAGGTTGTTGCCCGGCTCTTCAAGCCATCTTCATCTACCGCTAAACTTTAGCAGCCATCTTCTACGGCCATCTCCATCATTCGACCTTTACCCCACACTTGAGCTGACGCGCTCCGAGCGGACTACATTATGTTCTACCTTCCTTTGGCAAACAGAGCTGAAATTTTATTCGTTGGAGATGGTATTTGTCATAATTTCCCTAAATGTGCGAAATGAAAAATTTAGTAGTCATATTAGCCCTTTTAGGATTAATTGCATGCGTTGAATCCAATTCCAACAGTGGCAATTCAGCCTCCGCTGATTATATTGAAGCCAGAAAATCCGTACAGCTTCCTGATAGTTGTCTCCAATTTGACTCAGTTGCGCTCGGAATGAAATTTAAGGATGCAGAAATCATAGTTAAATCAGACTCTGATTTCGCAGATGTAAGGACACTCACTCAAGGCAGTGATTCAGTTATTGAGTTTAAGCATAACCTTTTATTGGAAGATGGCACCTATCTCGGCTTAACAGGACAGGTTATAGATTATAACGGCTTGGTTGAGAGAATCAGCCTCAAATCCATTTCAAATGGATTTGATTATCCAGTTCGGGAAGAAGGCAATTTTTATAAGGTTGCATTGCTCTATGCGCATAAATATGGATATGAACCCCAACGGGTAAGCTATCAAACTTCTCGCTACACTACGATTACATATTATGAATGGGAAAAATTCAATGACAACGTAAGAGTGTCATTTGAATTATCAGCAGTTACGGTTGAGAATGGTACAATGCACACCGGCACAATAGAGATATCATATCTTGATAAAGGCATTAATAATTCGCGCTGGGCAAACCAGGAACAAATTGATTCAGTCCGCAACCACGATTTAAAAGAGAAATCTAACAGTCAGAATATCTGACAGTCAGGATTGGATAATTCGGCGCAAAAATGTTAATATGGAGTAGGGACGCGACATGTCGCGTCCTGATGTGCAACAAGTTAACATAACGATGAATCGAAGGCGTCAGGTAAGGGCCGAATGGCACGATTATTGCGAAGGCATTTTCTTCGTTACAATATGCAGCCATGGGATGAGGCAAATATTCGGCGCCATCAATGCCCAAGAGATGCATCTGAGCGAACTGGGATCCATCGTCGAACAATGCCTGAATGAGATTCCCCGACATCACCCCGACGTCGAATTGTTGAATCACGTTGTGATGCCTAACCATGTGCATCTGGTTGTCGCGATAGGTGCACGGTTTTCCGCAACGGGTCCACTTCATGATGGAGATACCGATTATGGATGCCTGAGATTGAAAAACGGAGAACCCGATTTCCGTGACATGCATCTTAACAGCAGGCTTGCGAATGTTATTGGGTCTTTCAAGGCGGCCGTGACGCGGATAATGAGAAACAGGATTCCGGTAGATTGCAAACATGCTGGAATCGGACGCGAAATTTCGCGCCCCTACTGGCAATCAAGATATTACGACCATATCATACGGAATCAGCAGTCATTTGATAAGATAATGCATTACATAGACACCAATGTTCTTCTGTGGAAGAAAGACACTTACTATGATTCTTAGTTAATTTACTGATAATCAATACGCGACATGTCGCATCCTGACTTCCCTCACATGCAGGTGGTCTTGAAGACGGAAAGCGGCGGGACCGGGATTGGTCGCCGCCGTCATGGGAATGTGTTTTAAGCAAGAGTCAGGATAAAGGACAGTAATCAATAAACCAATCAATA